>Ga0310120_10000013_pt1 | contig 140967 bp, 127 predicted proteins | sample CB27_AW_983_MG_FD_203506 | JGI IMG/M metagenome (GOLD analysis project Ga0310120, IMG submission 203506) | Marine microbial communities from Western Arctic Ocean, Canada - CB27_AW_983 | ecosystem: Environmental > Aquatic > Marine > Oceanic | place: Canada: Western Arctic Ocean | collected...
GCCGGCTGATCGCGATGGTGCGCTTTTCGAAGCCCACTCGACTCGAAACTACTATAAGTAACCAGGTTACAGCTTGTCAACTAGACTAGACTTCTTCGTTGTGTAGCCCATATTGTTGACACTTCGAGAAGCTCCATGGGATAATCATACCGAAACAAGCTCCCGTGTAAACTATTAGTGTTAATACGCTTAGTGGATATCAAGTGAGAGTGCTCATCGTTGGAGGTGGCGGGCGGGAACACGCCCTCGCCTGGAAGCTCAAACAGAGTCCCGAAGTGACGGAGCTTTTTTGCGCTCCGGGGAACGCGGGCATCAAGAATCTCGCGGATTGCATCGATATCGACCCCTCCGACATCGTGGAGCTCGCCGATTTCGCCGAGAACCTCTCGATCGGCCTCACGGTTGTTGGTCCAGAGCTGCCGCTCATCCTCGGGGTCGCGGACGAGTTTCAACGACGTGGCCTGCCCGTGTTCGGGCCCAATCGCGCCGCGGCCGAGCTCGAAGGCAGCAAAGCTTTCGCCAAAGATTTTCTCAAGCGCAACAACATCGCGACGGCCCGCTATCACGTCGTGAGCACGTTGGACGATGCCAATTCTGTCATCAAGAGCGGCGAAATAGGCTTGCCTCTCGTCGTGAAGGCGGACGGGCTCGCTGGCGGCAAAGGTGTTTCCATCGCCCAGAGCAACAAGGAGGCGCTGAAGCAAATAGCGACCCTCATAGACGATCGCCGGCTTGGAAGCGCGGGCACACGGCTCGTACTGGAAGAGTTTCTCGAAGGCGAAGAAGTCTCGTTCTTCGCGCTCTCGGACGGGCACAACGTGCTGCCGCTCGTCGCCGTGCAAGATCACAAGCGCGCCTATGACGGCGACGAAGGACCGAACACGGGGGGCATGGGCTGCATTTGCCCCGCAACCAATTTGAACGCGGAGACCCTCAAGCACATCGTCAAGGACATCGTGAACCCGACGATCAAGGGCCTCGCTAACGAGGGACGTAAATATCAAGGCATCCTCTATTGCGGAATCATGCTGACAGCGAACGGCCCTAAAGTGCTCGAGTTCAACGTACGCTTCGGCGATCCGGAGGTACAAGCGATCCTGCCTCGCCTGAAGGACGACCTCTTGCCGCTCCTTCTCGAAGTAGCGGAAGGGCAGCTCGGACAACACCGGCCCGAATGGACGCGCGAGCCCGCGGTCAGCGTCGTACTCGCTTCAGGCGGCTATCCCGGCAAATACGAGACCGGAAAAGCCATCCATGGTCTCGAAGACGGCAAAGTCGAGCTCGACGAAGGGATCTGCGTCTTTCACGCCGGAACGAAAGAAGTGGACGGGAAGCTCGTCACCGGTGGCGGCCGCGTGCTCGCGGTGACCGCGCTCGGCCGAAATCTCAAAACCGCGATCGCTCGTTCCTATGAAGGCGTGGCCCGCATACAATTCGAAGGCCAACATTTCCGAAAGGACATCGGACAAAAGGCGCTAGCGCACATCACCGGAGGTTAGAAGTTTGTCGAATCCAAAAGTTATCATCGTGATGGGGAGCATCTCCGACAAGGACGTCATGGTAGAAGCCGCGACGGTTCTACGCGAGCTAGACATCCCCTACGAGATGGGCGTCTACTCGGCACATCGCACGCCGGCGCGATCGGCGAAGCTCGCCTCAGAAGCGGCCGGACGAGGGGTCAAAGTCTTGATCGCGGGCGCGGGGGCCGCGGCGCACCTCGCGGGCGCTTTCGCCGCCCACTCGACACTTCCCGTGATTGGTGTTCCACTTGCGGCGACCTCCCTTGGCGGCATGGACGCGCTTCTCGCTACAGTGCAAATGCCCGCAGGCTTCCCCGTCGCGACCGTCGCCATTGGCAAAGCGGGCGCCCGCAACGCGGCGCATCTCGCGGCGCAGATTCTCGCGACGTCGGACGAGGCGGTCGCGGCGAGAATTCGCGTCTTCCGCGCTCAAAAAGCGAAGGAAGTCGAAGAAGCCTCCGCGACGCTGCAGAACCTGTAACTATTCTTTTCTCGCAGGGACCTTATCGAGATCGGTCGCTACATCGGCCGCGACAAACGCGGCGCTGCGCGCCGCTGGGTCGAGCGTCTCAGGGCCCGCGCGAAGGCTGCAGCGAAGCAGCCTCTCGCCGCTTCCCGAGGTCGGTAATGACAACCTGCGGGAAGTCCTGGTCGGTAACTATCGAATCGTTTACGAGATTCAGAAAACGGAGAGTCGTATCCTCACGGTTTTTGAGGGCCATCAGCGGCTACGCAAATCCGCCATCCAACCTCTGGACACACCAGATTCCCCAGAAGATGAACCGACTCGAGGCGGTCCCTAAACTCGACCGGTAGCAGAGTCCGAGTCGCTCCAGAGCCTCTGTTTTTCTCCTCACCGCAGTCCTCACAAATAGTTCCATAATCGTTTCATTCTAAACTACTGATCAGCACTTAACTTATTTTTTGGCAATAGTTATTCGTTGCATATATCGTTTCATGAATGATCGATTTGAACGAGGTCTTACGCCTAGGTCCGCTCTCGGCGCGAGAGCTCGCGGATACGGCAGGCTCACGTGCCACTCTGTCTCGACACCTCCACCGACTGGGCTCCTTAGTGGTTCGCATCGGGCGAGCTCGCGCCACCCGCTACGGGTTGCGCCGACGGGTCACTCATCTCGACGCGAGCGAGCTGCCTGTTTTCGAAATCGATGAAGAAGGACGCGTTAGAGACAGCGGTCGCCTGGTGTTTCTCCAGGGTGACGTCACGGTGTGGCAACGGGCCGACGAAACTTATGACGGTCTGCCACCGATCATGGCCGACATGGTTCCGCAAGGGTTCTTGGGACGTCGGTTCCCAGAGCAGCACCCGAGCCTTGGACTCCCTCCCCGTCTGAGCGACTGGAGCCACGAGCACGTGCTGATAGCACTCGCGCGTCGCAGCGAAGACGCTCCTGGAAACCTCATTTTCGGCGAAGAATCCTTCTCCCGCTGGCAGGATCTCCGGTACGAATCTCTGAGCAGGCGCCGTTATCCGGCGCGGGCCGCTGATGCGATCGCAGGCGAGCCTTTCGGAAGCTCGGCCGGTGGCGAGCAACCCAAATTCACGGCCTTCACCCATGGGCATCACAGCATCGTGAAGTTCGCTCGTCGGACGACGGAGAGCGGGCGGCGCTGGTCCGACCTCCTGGTGCTGGAACACCTCGCCCTCGACGTCCTACGGAAGGGCGGCATCGCGGCAACCGAAACCCACCTTTACGACATGCACGATCTTCGATTCCTCGAAGTCGTCCGCTTCGATCGCATCGGAGAGCGTGGACGGCGCACGGTGATGTCTCTGAATAGCGCATATCAGAAGCCAGAGCTGTCTTGGGCCGAGGTCGCAGAAAATATGCATCGCGAGCACATGCTGAGCGAGGCCGATGCTCGAGCTCTGAGGCTTCTCGACGCTTTCGCGCTCTCTATCGCCAACACCGATCGGCATCACTACAACATTTTGTTGTTTCAGAAAGGTCCGCTACGTACTCGCGCCCGCTTTCGATCAAGTGCCGATGGGCTACGCACCCACCTCCACCGGACAACTGCGCCCGTTCGACTTCGCCAAGCCTCGCATGTCTTCGCGAACGCTCGATGTCTTCGGCGAAGCCGTCCAAATGGCGGCGGAGTTATGGGAGCGCGGAAGCGAAGACGAACGCATCAGCGATGCGATGCAGCGTATCTGTGCGCACAACGCAACGATTCTCGGCTGACTGTTATCAGCTGCCCGACTGATTCGCAAGCTGTCCGCAGGCAGCGAGAACGTCGTCGCCGCGGCTTCGGCGCAAGTTCACCGTCAGCCCAGCCCCAGCGAGGATGTCCATGAACCGATCCGTCGCTTTCCGCGTGGAGCCTTTGTGCGGCGCGCCCGGCCACGGGTTGTAGCGGATCAAGTTCACTTTGGACTTCACGCCTTCGAGAAGCTTGGCCAACCTCTCGGCGTCTTCTACTCGATCGTTCTCACCACCGAGAAGCACATATTCGAACGTGATGCGGCGGCGCTTCGGGAGAGGCAAGTTTCGGGCGGCGGTGATGAGCGCCTCGAGCGGATGTTTCTTGTTGATCGGCATGATGCGGTCGCGGTCCTCGTTCGTCGTCGCGTGCAAGCTAATCGCGAGTCCCACCGTCGGGGCTTTCTCGGCGAAGCGCTCGAGCTCATCCACGAGCCCCGCGGTCGAGACCGTGATACGGCGCGGCGAGACGGCGAAAGCATCGTCATCCGTGAGAATTTCGAGCGAAGCCAAAACGCCCTCAGAGTTCAAGAGCGGCTCCCCCATCCCCATGAAGACGATGTTGCTCCGAGCCGGCGGCTCGGGTAGCGCGCTGCGCGCAAGAAGAAACTGCCCGACGATCTCGCCCGGCCCGAGATTGCGCTCGAAGCGGATCGTGCCGGAGAAGCAGAACGTGCATTTGAGAGGACAGCCGACTTGCGTCGACAAACAAAACGTATGGCGGTCACCGTCCGGGATGTAAACGGTCTCGACGAGACGATCGTCGTGAAGCGCGAGCTGGAACTTGATCGTGCCGTCTCTCGACACGTGCCGGCTCGTAATCTCGGGACGGCGGATCTCGTGCTCGCGGGCGAGGCTCTCGCGAAGACCGCGCGCTAAATCCGTCATCTCGTCGAACGTGCTCACGCCGCGCGCATAGATCGAGCGATAGATCTGACGGCCCCGAAACGCGGGGAGTCCCGCTGAAGTGGCCACTTCCTCTAGCGCGTCGCGCGACAATCCAAACAAGTTCATCGGAAACATCCTAAAACAAGTCCATCGGAGACATCCGAAACAAAGCTCATCGTGGACATCCTAGCAAGAATGTCATTTTTGCCCCGCCGCGGCGGGTGTGATAGATTCCACTTTATCCGATGTTCCGAAAACAGGTTTTGGACAACGGACTTACCATTCTCACCGAGCGCATGCCACATGTGCGTTCGGTGGCGCTTGGGGTCTGGCTGAGGCGGGGAAGCCGCCACGAAAAGGCTTCCGAGAGCGGCCTCGCGCACTTCATCGAGCACATGGTGTTCAAGGGGACCGAGCGGCGGAGCCAAGCCCAAATCGCCCAGGAGCTCGACGAGATTGGCGGCCAGTCGGACGCGTTTACCTCCCAGGAATATGCGGGGTTTCACGCCAAAGTGCTTGGCGAGCACGTGCCCCGTGCCATCGACCTGCTCTCGGACATCGTGCTCGCCCCTAGCTTCGACGCGGAAGAGCTCGAGCGCGAGCGGAAGGTGATCTTCGAAGAAATCAAGAGCGTCGAAGACGCGCCAGAAGATCGCGTACATGACTTGTTCGTCGAGTTTTTCTGGCCGAACCACCCGTTGGGCCGCCCGATCCTCGGCACACCCGAGACCGTGAGAAGCTTCGAGCGCGACGATCTCGTGCGCTTTTTTCGCAAGAATTACGCGCCGAGCAACATCATCGTCGCCGCCGCGGGTGATGTCGAGCACGACGCCCTTCTCGAGCTCGTCTCGTCCCATTTCGCATCTCTTGACACCCCTCCGGACGACGCCATCATCAGCGCGCCGCCCGTGCATCCGACGATCCGCCTACAGCCCAAAGAGCTCGAACAGACCCATCTGGTCATCGGGACGATAGCACCCCCACAGGCCTCGCCCGACCGCTACGTCGCCTATGTCTTGAACGCGATACTCGGCGGCAATTTGAGCTCGCGTCTTTTCCAAGTCATCCGCGAAGAGCGCGGCCTCGCCTATTCCGTGTATTCGGGCTTGAACTGCTTCAGCGATGCCGGCCAGTTTTCGATTTACGCTGGAACCGATCCGAAACACGTCACCGAAGTCGTCGACCTCACGCTCGAAGAGATCCGTCGCATCAAGTCCGAAGCCGTCACCGGCGCCGAGCTCGATCGTGCGAAGAGCCACATGCGCGGAAGTATTTTGATGAGCCTCGAATCGACGGGCTCGCGCATGTCGAAGATCGCCCGTCTCGAAATGACCGAGGGCCGTTACGTGACGCCGGAAGAGACGATCGCGAGCCTCGAGGCGGTGAGCTCGGAGGACGTTCTCCGGCTCGCGACGGAAATATTCGACGGGCGCTCGCTCGCCATGACCGTGCTCGGCAAGCTCGAGCACTTCGACCCAGTACCGGAGAGCTTGGTTGCCTGAGCTTCATATTTCCGTCCTCGGAAGCGGCAGCTCCGGCAACGTCACCTTCGTCTCTGATGGGTCGGCCAGGCTCCTCCTCGATGCCGGCCTCGCTTGCCGCGAGATCGAAAGACGCCTCCAGACCCTCGGGGTCGCCCCCCGCCACATCGACGGCGTTCTCCTCTCGCACGAGCATGGTGACCACGCGCGCGGCGCCTGGCGCTTTTGCGCAAAACACAATGCTACTCTCTACGCAACGCAAGGGACCTACCGGTGCCTCAGACCGCTTCCGGACAAGCCGGTGGACTGGGTGCGCATCCGCTCCGGCTCGAGCAAGAAGTTCGGGCGGATGACCGTAGATTTCTTCCCGACGCCTCACGACGCGGCGGACCCAATCGGCTTTCGCATCCGACGCGGGCGTCTGTCGTTCGGACACGTCACCGATATCGGCCACATTTCCGAGGCCGTGGTCGACGGGCTCCGCGGATGCTCGGCGATCCTCATCGAAGCGAACCACGACGTCGACATGCTGCGCGAGAGCGACTATCCCGCATCTTTGCGCGACCGCGTCGGGAGCCGTTTCGGGCATCTTTCGAACGACGCGCTCGCGCGCTATCTCGAGCGCCAGCTCCCGGGCGCTGTGCGGCACTTGTTCCTCGCACACCTCTCGAAGCAGAACAACCATGAGCGGCTCGCTTTAGACTGCTCTCTTGAAGCGCTCACGCGCCGCGGCGGCCGCAAACCCAAAATTCATCTCACCTATGCCGACCGACCGACGCCGCTACTTCGGTTGACGGAGAGCCGTGAGCTCTTCGAAGATGCCAAACAGGGCGTCCTGGCGTTCTAGAAAATGCTGACCGATCGTTACGTTCACCCGGAGATGGGCCGCATCTGGAGCGAAGAGGCCAAGTTCGACTCCTGGATGGAAGTCGAAGTCTCAGCCGCGGAAGTCATGGCGGATGCAGGCATCGTCCCCAAAGAAGCCGCAGCCGAAATCCGGCAAAAAGCCGCCTATTCGATCGAGCGCATCGACGCGATCGAACAAGAAGTGAAGCACGACGTCATTGCCTTCACCCAGGCGCTCGCCGAGAACGTAGGTGAGGCGGGCCGCTTCGTCCATTTCGGGCTCACGAGCTACGACGTCGTGGACACCGCCCTCGGCATCCGACTTCGAGATGCCACGGATTTGATCCTTCAGAATGTCGACAAGCTTCTAGGCGTGCTCGAGGCCCGCGCTCGAGACCACAAGCGCACCATCATGGTGGGCCGTACGCACGGCGTCCACGCGGAGCCCATGACCTTCGGGATGAAGCTCGCGCTCTGGTACGCCGAGATGAAGCGCAACCGCACGCGCCTCTCCGCCGCCCGCGACGCTGTCGCTGTCGGGAAGCTCTCGGGCGCTGTCGGCACCTTCGCCCACTTGCCTCCTGAAATCGAAGAGCGACTCTGCGAGAAGCTAGGGCTCTCTGCAGCGCCCATCTCGAATCAAGTGCTGCAGCGCGACCGCCACGCGGAAGCTTTATCGGCGCTCGCCATCCTCGCGAGCACCCTGGACAAAATAGCGATTGAGATCCGAAGCCTGCAGCGAACGGAAATCCGCGAAGTCGAAGAGTTCTTCTCAGAAAAGCAAAAAGGCTCCTCGGCCATGCCGCACAAGCGAAATCCGGTGGCGAGCGAGCAAATTTCGGGACTCGCGCGGGTCGTGCGCGGCAACTTGCAGACCGCGCTCGAGAACGTCCCGCTATGGAACGAGCGCGACATCTCTCATTCCTCCGCAGAGCGGATGATCTTGCCCTCGAGCTACATCCTGACCGACCACATCCTGAGGCGCGCGACCTCCGTTCTCGACAACTTGATCGTCTATCCCGAGAAGATGCGCGAGAACCTCGATTCGATGAAAGGCCTCGTCTTCAGCGGACAGGTGCTGCTTCTGATCGCGAAAAAGGGCCTCGCGCGTGAAGACGCCTATCGCCTCGTTCAGAGAAACGCAATGGCCGTCTGGCAAAACAAAGGCACATTGCGGGAGCTTCTCGGCGCGGACGAAGATATTGCCAAGTGGTTGTCTGGAGAAGAGCTCGACCAAGCCTTCGATTTGGAAAAACAGATGGAGCACGTCGACACGATTTACAAGCGGGTGTTCGGATGACGCTCATAAAAGCGAACGTCGTCGTCAAGCTCAAGAGCGCCGTCCACGATCCACAAGGCGAGACCATTCGCCACGCGCTCGAGCAGCTTGAGCTCGGACAGATCGAGAGCGTGCGCCAAGGAAAATTCTTCGAGCTCACCGTGGAAGCGTCGTCGAAAGAAGAAGCCGAAAAGATAGTGCGCGAGGTCGCCCTGCGCGTGCTCTCCAATCCCGTTCTGGAAGTCTTCCAAGTGGAGATCGAGAGCTAAGTTGCCCCGCTTCGCTGTCTGCGTATTCCCCGGATCCAACTGCGAAGAAGACGTTCAATACGCGCTTCAGAACATTCTCGGCGAGCCCACGGATCTCGTCTGGCACAAGGACACGTCCCTCGAAGGCTACGACGCCGCCATCCTCCCGGGAGGCTTCGCCCACGGCGACTACCTCCGCCCCGGCGCTGTAGCGCGCTTCTCGCCAATCATGACCGCCGTCCAGAAAATGGCGAATGCGGGCAAGCCCGTGATCGGAATCTGCAACGGCTTCCAAATGCTGCAAGAGGCGGGTCTCTTGCCGGGCGCCATGCTCCGAAACCAAACCCTGACCTACATCTGCCGCTACCTCTATTTGAGCCCCGAACAACGAGACTCCCCCCTCACCGTGGGCCTGACCGAAGGCGAGATTCTGCGCATCCCAATAGGCCACGCCGACGGCAACTACTACGCGGACGATGAAACGCTCGAAGCGCTCGAGCGCAATGACCAAGTCGTTTTCCGCTACGTGAACGCCCAAGGGGCGCGCGACGACACCGCAAACCCAAACGGCGCCGCCAACGCCATCGCCGGCGTGAGGAACGAGCGCGGAAACGTCCTAGGCCTAATGCCCCACCCCGACCGCTGCTACCAAGAAGAGCTAGGAACCGCAGACGGGCGCAAACTCTTCGGGTCCCTAATAACCTGGACCAAGGAGAGAACCTGAACGATGCTCACAAGGTCAATATTAGGAAAAGCAAAGAAAAAGGAGAGGTGGGGATGAAAGGAGATGTGGAGATGAAAAGACTAGCCCTCATCCCCTCATCCCCTCCTATCCCCACAGCCCCTTTTCTTTTTCTTGGATCTCCATGACACTCGAAGAGTCTCTCGCGACGCATAACCTTACGGGCGAGGAGTACGACGCCATCGTGGGGAAGCTCGGGCGCGAGCCCAACGAGAACGAGCTCGGCCTTTTCTCCGTCATGTGGTCCGAGCATTGCAGCTATAAGAGCTCGCGCGTCCATTTGAAGCGGCTTCCTACTCGCGGGCCGCGAGTTCTACAAGGCCCGGGCGAGAACGCGGGGGTCGTCGATATTGGCCACGGTCTCGCGGCCGTTTTTAAAGTCGAATCGCACAACCACCCGTCTTTCATCGAGCCTTTTCAAGGGGCCGCGACAGGCGTTGGCGGCATCATCCGCGACATCTTTACGATGGGCGCGCGTCCTGTCGCGCTCATGAACTCTCTCCGCTTCGGACCGCTCGCCGTCCCCAAGAACCGCTCGCTCCTCACCGGCTGTGTCGCGGGGATCGCGAGCTACGGCAACAGCATGGGCGTCCCGACCGTCGGCGGCGAAGTTGTCTTCGAGGATTGCTACAATTTGAACCCCCTCGTGAACGCCTTCTGTCTGGGCCTCGCATCCAAAGACCGTATCTTTCTCGCGAAAGCCGAAGGCGAAGGCAACCCTGTCTTCTACGTCGGCGCCAAGACGGGCAAAGACGGCATCCACGGCGCCACGATGGCCTCGGCGGAGTTCGACGAAGCTGCGGAAGAGAAGCGGCCCACCGTTCAAGTCGGCGACCCTTTTCTCGAAAAGCTTTTGCTCGAAGCATGCCTCGAGCTCATGGCGACCGACGCGCTGGTCGCCATCCAGGACATGGGCGCCGCGGGGCTCACCTGCTCGACCGCCGAGATGGGAGCACGCGGGGGCCTTGGAATCGAGATCGAGCTGAACCGCGTCCCGCAGCGTGAGGCCGGCATGACGCCTTACGAGATCTTGCTCTCGGAATCGCAAGAGCGCATGCTCCTCGTCGCCAAGGCGGGGCGGGAAGCGGAAGTCGAAGCCATTTTCGAGAAATGGGACCTCGACGCCGCCGCGATCGGCAAGGTCACGGGCGACGGCTTGCTGCGTGTGCTCGCCGCCGGAAAAACCGTCGCGGAGGTGCCGAACCGGGCGCTCGTCGATGAAGGTCCCGTCTATGAGCGGCCCATGAAGCGCCCGGCCTATCTCGACACGATCGAAGCCGTCGAGCTTCCCGAACCGACGGATCTCGAAGAGACCTTTATCCGCATGCTCGGAAGCCACACCATCGCGAGCAAGCATTCGATCTTCGAGCAATATGACCACATGGTGCAGAGCAATACGATCGTGATGCCGGGAGGCGATGCGGGTGTCATCCGCATCAAAGGCACGCCCATGGCCCTGGCGATGTGCCTCGACGGCAACGGACGCTACACCTATCTCGATCCTTACTGGGGAGGCGCGACTGCAGTCGCGGAAGCGTGCCGCAATATCGCTGCGGTTGGTGCGACGCCCGTCGGCGCGACCAATTGCCTCAACTTCGGCAATCCCGAAAAGCCCGAGATCATGTGGCAGTTCGCCCAGGCGGTAGATGGTATTCGGGATGCTTGCGAGCGCTTCGACGTGCCAATAACCGGCGGCAATGTCAGCTTCTACAACGAGACCGAAGGCGAGGGCATCTACCCCACACCCGTCGTCGGTGTTGTCGGGATTCTCGAAGACGCGACAAGACGCGTGATGCATTATTTTAGAGCGGACGGTGACATTGTCTACTTGATGGGCAACAGCGACGAAGAGCTCGGGGCGAGCGAATATTCGAAGCTCGTCCACGGGCGAAACGACGGAAGCCCTCCGCGGCTCGACCTCGACACGGAAGCCGCGCTCCAAAGCTTCACGCGCGAGGCGGCCTCCCGCGAGCTGATGCACTCGGCGCACGACTTGAGCGATGGCGGGCTCGGCGTCGCGATCGCGGAAAGCCTCTTTGGCCCACTCGGCGAGACGATGGGGGCGTCCATCGCACTCGAGACCCCGCGGCGGGCGGACGGCGTGTTGTTTTCTGAGACGCAAAGCCGGATACTCACCAGTGTCCCCTCCGCCTCCGCGGACGCCTTCCTCGCCCTCGCCGAGGAGCACGGGGTACCCGTTAAGCGCATCGGCGTGACGGGGGGCGACATGCTGGAGATACGCGTGAACGGCACGTCCGCCATCTCGAAAAACGTCGACGACTTACGCGAAGTCTGGTGGAATGCGATCGAAAAGGGGCTTCAGAGATGAGTTTCAAAGACGAATGCGCCGTCTTCGGGGTCTTCGGCCACCCCGACGCCGCGCGGGTCACCTATCTCGGCCTCTACGCAATGCAGCACCGCGGCCAGGAAGCCGCCGGCATCGTAACCTCGAGCCGGACGGGTTTTAGGAGCCGCAAGCGCCGAGGCTACGTCGCCGACATCTTCGACGAAGCCTCGCTCGAGAAGCTCGAAGGCACGAGCGCCATCGGACATGCCCGCTACTCGACGTCCGGCGAGAACAACGATGCCAACACCCAGCCGATCTACATCGAGTGCAAGTTCGGCGAGATCGCCGTCTGCCACAACGGAAATCTCGTCAACGCCCATCTTCTCCGACACGAGCTCGTCGAGCATGGCTCGATCTTCCGCACCACGAGCGACACCGAAGTCATCCTCCACCTTTACGCCAAGTCGCTGCAGCGCAATCGCGAGGATGCCATCTTCGACGCGGTTCGCACCGTGTCAGGCGCTTTCTCGCTGCTGTTCCAAACGCCCGACGCGCTGGTCGGCGTGCGCGACCCGAGAGGCTTTCGTCCGCTCGTCTTGGGAAAGCTCGACGAGACCTACGTGCTGTGCTCCGAGACCTGCGCCCTCGATCTCATCGAGGCCGAATATGTCCGCGAAATCGAGCCGGGCGAGATGGTCGTGATCGACAAGAACGGCTTGAGGTCTCTCCGGCCGTTCAGCGAAGTGCAGCCCTCGCATTGCGTCTTCGAGCACGTCTACTTCGCTCGCCCCGACAGTTACGTGTTCGGCCGCGACGTGCACGCCACGCGCCTCGCGATGGGCCGGCAGCTCGCACGGGAAAGCCCCGTCGACGCCGACGTGGTCGTGCCCGTACCCGATTCAGGCGTGGTGGCCGCCGTCGGCTATTCCCAAGAATCCGGGCTCCCCATGGAGTTCGGCCTCATCCGCAATCACTATGTCGGCCGAACCTTCATCGAGCCCCGTCAATCCATCCGCCACTTCGGCGTGAAGGTCAAGCTCAACCCGGTCCGCTCCGTCATCAAAGGCCGCCGCATCGTTCTCATCGACGACTCCATCATCCGCGGCACGACGAGCCGTAAGATCGTCGGCATGGTGAGAAATGCCGGCGCTGCCGAGGTGCACTTCCGGGTCTCGTCCCCACCGACAACGGGTCCCTGCCATTACGGCATCGACACGCCGAAACGCGAAGAGCTCATCGCCTCGAACCACAGCATCGAAGAGATCCGGGAGTACATCGACGCCAACAGCGTCGGCTACCTCTCGCTAGACGGCCTGCTCGGAGCCGTCGAAGAGGACCGCGACCGCTACTGCTCGGCGTGCTTTTCCGGCAACTACCCGATCGAGCTTCCCACCCACGGCCGCGACCAGCTCAAGCTCTTAAAAAAAGTCCGAGACTAAACGCGATGTAGCCGGACTCCCCGTCGTTCCCTTCTCGAATGAGGAATCGTGTCGTCGCGATCCCCACCGAAAAAGAGCCCTTCCGATAGGTGAAGACCCCGGGCACGACTCGCTGAGGGCCGAACGCGTACTAAAAGAGGATATCTCGGAAATCGTACTCCGCGACCGGGAGCAGGACATCGGGCGCAATCTCGAACTCCTCGGGCAAGAACTCGAAGTTGTCGGTGACGTCGACGCTTGCCTGATCACCGCTTTCGAGCTCCAGTCGTAAAGTTCCCTTGATGATCTTGGTCTCGGGACGGCGCTCGGTGTTGGTGATGTAGTCGAAATCCGCTTGAACGACGATGCGCCGGATCGCGTCGATGGAATGCGGGCGCGGGCTGAAGCGCGCCTGAGCGAAGCTTCGCCTGAAGTTCTCTTGGCGGAGGAAACCGAGCTCGGGCTTGAAATCTCGGCCGACCTTCAAGTGCTCGAGACGCAGCCCATAGCGATCCTCCTCGAAGTCGAAACGTACCATTAGCTCGACTCGTCCTTCAAGCTCAACCTGTCGGATGACGTGTGGCTGACGGCGTAGTACGTATTGAAGCGAATGTTCTGGTAGAAGGCGAAGTTGGCATCCACCCCGGCAACCAAGTTCGACGGGGCTTCTTCGGTCAACGACGTATTCCGATGGGTGGAGACCGTCGTGATCCGCGTGCTAAAGCGGCAAACCCCTCCGTCTCTCGAGAAGCTCGGCATGAGTCTCGATAACCTAGAATTCGTTCGCGAGCTCGTGAACCGGTCACAGGGTACGGTGCTAGTGACCGGCCCCACGGGCAGTGGCGCAGGACGATCTCTTTCGCGAACAGCATCGCGAAGGGACTTTCTTGTCACGAAAGCGGGTAATACGAATGTGTCGAGCGCCTGCATCGAGGCTATTTTGGACGAGCTCGGCTAGGGCCTTGCGCGGGTCGGGCTGGCTCAGCGCGAGCCAGCGGATGAGCTCGAAGGGGTCGTGAACCCGCACCCGCCCCTTCTCAACGTCGCCATCGCGACGCGTTTTCCTGCGCGCTTTTTTCGTCACTGGAGGCTGCCGACGAACGCTTCGAGCCTGCCGAGCGCTTCCGCGATACGGTCCTCGGGCTGAAGCAGGGAGATCCGGACGAAGTGTTTCCACCGTGCGCCAAACGCCGTTCCAGGGAACATGAGAACGCGCCCTTCCGTGAGGAGGCGCCGACAAAACGTCTCGGCGTCCACACCGAAGCGCGCTACGTCTGCCCAAAGGAAGAAGCCACCGCCCGGTTTGCCGTAAGGGATGTTCAACGCGTCGAGGCCCTTCGACATGACGCCGAGCCGTCTCGCATAAATCTGTCGGAAGGCTTCGACCGAATCCTGGGGGCCGTCGATGGCGGCAAGCGCCGCATATTGGGAGAAGAGCGCCGTCGGTCCTGAAATGTCGGACTTCAGCCGTGTCGCGGCCTCGATAAATGGGGGCGGGCCGATAACGTAGCCGACACGGAATCCCGTCATCGCATAGGTCTTCGAAATGCTCGATAACGTCACGGTACGCTCGCGCATGCCGTCGCAGGTCGCGACCGAGAGCACTTGCTCGTCGAAAGTGAGCTTCTCGTAGACTTCGTCCGAGAGCACGATGAGGCCTTTATCCCTCGCGACCGCCGAGATCTCACGCACCCGCGCGGCCGGTGTCAAAGCACCGGTTGGGTTGGACGGGTTGACGAGCAGCAAGAGTTTCCCGTCAGCATTCTCGACAGCTTCCGCCGTCAGACCAAAATCATAGCCGTCGCCCGTTGGGAGAGAGACGATCTCCCCGCCCGCGGTGGCGATGGCCTGGTCGTAAGACCCGTAGCGCGGGTCGGGGACGAGAATGCGCTCGCCCGGGTTCAAGAGCGCAAGAACGGTGAGAAACAATCCTTCTTGCGCGCCATTGGTCACTAGGATCTCACTATCGGGGTCGAAGTCGAGAGATTTCTCGCTCGCGTAGCGGTTCGCGATCGCCGTCCGGAGCTCACCGAGTCCTTGCACTTCGAGCTCGGCTGGCGGCGACGCTATCCGCCGATGCGCTTCGTGAATGATGTGAGGCGGTGTGTCGAGATCCGGGTCGCCACGGCCAAGGGAGATCACGCCGTCGAGCGTCGCGGCGAGCTCCATCAACGTATAGCGTTTTTCATCCGGTTTCATATTTGTGGTCTCATTTGAGCGCCACCAGGACTGCGCGCTGCGAAGGCGCCGCCGTGCAAATCGAGAGCGCCTGTTTCCAAGAGCGTAGCTTCACCGCTTTCTCTTTCGAGGCGGCCACGTAACCCACGCGAAAGCTGGCTAGGCCGGCAACGTCGTCCCAGTTTCCGATGACGATGACATTGTCGGGCGGCGTTTCTCCGAAAGCGAGCCGAGTGACGAAACGGGCTTCGCGATCGCCCGTCGTGATAACAATCTCATCCGCGCTGCGACCGAGGGTGGCTGCAACTTTTTCTCGCAGCTCGCGCATGCCCGGACGGTCCGTGTAGTGGGTCTCACCTGACAAAAGAGCGTCTCGCACACCTTCGAGAATATCGAGGGGCACGGCGTCGACGGTGGAAGGCCCCGCGGTTTCCGGGAGCTCCTCGACACGCGATGCAAGTGCCTGTTTCATAGCATCACTCATGTTACCCATCCTTGACGTTCGAACTCCTCGCCCAGCTTGTCCGCCTCGAAACGCTTTCCCGTCGGGTTGCCCCGGGCGAGGGCTAGCAGCACGAAGGCGTTCGCGATCGCGTCGGCGTCTTGCCACACCCGCGCGCCGAGCGGCACCGCCGACTCTTCATCGTCGGTCATCATCGTCGGCTTGATGCGAACACCTGGTGTGATCGAGTTGATGCTCATCCGCGTTCCTTTGAGGTCCGCCGCGAGCGCCCGCGTCAACCCTTCGATACCGAACTTCGAAGAGCAGTATGCGGTTTCCTTCTCGAATCCGAGAACGCCAGCGCGCGACGAGACATTAATAATAGAGCCGCCCGCCTCGAGCATCGCCGGCAAGAACCCGCAGCATAGAAGAAACGGCGCCGTGAGGTTGGTCGCGATCGTCTCGTCCCACACCGCGTTGGTCACCTCGTCATAGGAGCTCATCTTCAGGATCGCGGCATTGTTGACAAGGACGTCGATCGTGCCCGCCTCGGCAAGCACATCGTTCACGAAACGAGCGCAGGCTTCCCGCTCTCCCAGGTCGACGTCGAACTGCCTCGCGACCTCGAGCGCCGGGTCCTCGATGGGGATGCGGTCGCAGAGAAAAAGCGTGGCGCCCTCACGGGCGTATATACGTGCGACCGCGCGGCCAAGCCCGCGGGCCGCCCCCGTGACGACCGCCGTCATTCCCCCGAGCCGCCCCACTAGAGCAGCTGCCGTAGGAGATAGGCGGTCGCGAAACCGAGATAATTCCCAACCCCGTAGCCGAAGATACCGACGATGATCCCGGGCGTGACGAGCTCGTTCCATTTCATGGCCATGCCGAGCGCGAGCGCGGAGCCCGGTCCGCCGATGGCCGCTTGGCTCGCAATCGTCAGCGTCGGCAAGTCGAGCCGTGCGAGAGAGCCAATGCCGTAGACGACGAGCGCATGGATCGCGATGATGGCGAGCATGTAGACAAAGAGCACCGGCCCCGCATTAGCCACTTCCCGGACATCGGACACCGCGCCGATGACGATGAAAAAGAGATGCAGCGCAAAATAGGAGAGGACCGCCGCGCCCCGAAGGCGATGAACTATGGGAAGCTGCGCGGCTACGAGAGCGAGCGTCGTCAAACAGAGAACTTGGCCGGGACCGCTCGCACCGACGCGCTCTGCGATCCACATAAAAGCAAGCGGAAGCGCGGCAAGCCACGCGAGATCGGTGATGCTGACCGTGGTCTCCGACCACGCCTTGCGTTGGTCTTCGCTCTTCGCCTCCGAGCCCCCCACGTGGCTCCCGCTTCGATAATAGGCAGCGAGGAGCGAAAAGAGACCGACCTGCGCAAGCATCCACGGCACGGTGGAGAGGTTGTCCGCAACGAAGGCGGCGGCAAAGAGGCTCTCACTCATGTCGAGCCCTCTCCCCACGGCGGCGAAATTCATTCCGCCGCCCCAAAAAGCCCCGGCAAACGTCCCCGCGAGCTTCCAAGTCTCGGGCCCGAGACTCGAGGCGAAGAGGAGGCTCGCGACGAGGGCGCCCACGAAGGTGCCGGCACCCGCGAGCACGAAAGCGATGACGAGCGGCTTTCCCGCCTTTCCCAAATCCTTCAAGCGCGACGAGAGAATGACGAGCACGATCGCGTACGGAACCGCGTATTCTCCCACAGCCGCAAGGACGGCGGACTCGTGCGGGATGACACCGATATTCGCGAGCAAGATGCCGAGAAGGGTGCAGATAACGGCAGAACTCACCTTTTGAACGATCGGGAAACGGCCTTCGAGAAAGCGCGCGAACGCCACCGCGAGGAACATGAAGGCGAGAAGCGCGGTGGGCTCGGTGATCATTCGTCAAACCATCGACTTTCGTTCCGCCCTGCCGCAAAAAAGCGTCCAGTCTCCCGCCGTTGTGCTCGGATAGGTCCGGAAGCCGAACAAGACACCGGTGCAAGGCGCTTTGAGCTCTTCGACCGTCTCGCCAAAAAAATCCGCGAGCGTCAAGAGCACTTCGCCTTCGGTGATGGGTTTCTTGAGCTTGTTGCGAGGGAGGTCCGGGTTCGGAAGCAAGATGCCGCTCTTCGACGCCATGACCGCAATCTGGCTGCCGCGCCATGCGGTGTCGGCATAGGTCGCGTCCCCGTCGATCATGTCGTAGTGGCGACAGACGTTCAGGACCGCGCGCTCGAGCACGTCGACGTTGTGCTTCAGCGCATCGGGCATGAGTGTAGCGCTTCCGCCGAGCTCGACGGTGATGGAGATCTTGCCGCGATCGACCATTGCTGCCATGGGGGATCCCACCGGGTGCGGCGTGTCGAGAATGATCTCCCATCCCTCGCCCATCGCGCGCGCGAGCTCCAAGCTCTTGTCGTCACCGGACTTCGTGAAGATCGTCTCACCGAGATAGCAGATATTGCCGCCCGAGTGGATCGTTATCTCCAAATCGGCGAGCTTACCGACTTCTTCGTTGTGCACCTGTGCGATGCGGTCCGTGAGATAACCCTCGGGCTTTCCCGGATAGATCCGGTTCATGTCGAAGGTGTGCGTATCGCGCGGGTTCCCGCGTGACATCGCTTCGAAGGCACCGACATTCATGACAGGGACACCGATGAACGTGCCGCGAAGATTCTTTGGGTCGAGCTTCTTTGCGACTTCAATGATGGAGAGCGTTCCCTCTTGCTCATCGCCATGGATACCGCCATCCACGAGAAGGACGGGGCCGTCTTTCGCGCCGTTGACGACGATCACGGGAAATCCGAGATTACTGCCGTCGACGCGCGACACAGCGGGAACCATTCCGGAGACTTTGGTCCCGGTCTCACAACGTATCGGTCCGATGTTGATGGTGCTCATAGGGTCTCCACTTTGTTTTTCACACAGTTTTTCCAATGTCTCGCCTCGCGCGAAGCGTGCGTCTCGCGAGGACTTGCTCGATGAGTCCTCTTCTTAAAAAGCCGTCCGAGCCGAGGACATGGACGAGCCTCTTTCCTCAGATGAAGCGGGATATCCGTGATCGGCTCCTCCCGGAAAGGCCTGATCCTACTACGCGGCCAAGAGGACGTCTATCTCAAGGCGCGACGCGTCGATGCGCCTCGTCAGCAAGTGGCGATCGTTATCATCGAAGCCCGCTCGTCGGTAGAAGTCGATCGCCCCTCCTTTGTCGCGTTCGACTTCCAGGTGGTTCGGTGAAGTCTAACAGCCAGAGCTTTTAGAAAGTCGATTCGAAATAGTCGACGGCGAAATCCACCAAGTCCCGCATCGGGAAGAGCGAGCACGGCGCCTCGCCGACCTTGCCGCGAACGGCTTTTCCCGCCACGACGTAGCGTTCTCCGATGATCGGGAAGTGCCGGTCGTTGTCATCGGCGACGTTGGGTACTTCGATCCACCGTGTTTCCCCGTTCCCGTTCCTAGGAAAGCGTATCGTGGCGATTCTGCGTTTGTTCGATAGCGTCTCCGCGTAGTGAAGCGCGGTGCAGCGGTTGAATCCCACACCGAGAAGCAGGATGGTGCCGTCGTGATCGTGAATGCGTCCGAACGGCGTGCCTGGACCTTCGGAAAAAGCCAGCGGATGTACGGACGTGACCTCCGTGGCTAGCGGACCGCGCGCGCACACGGAATCGAGGGGATGGCTGCTGCGAAGCGTTCCTGGCCATATGCGAAATGCCTCTGGGATCGCGCCCATCTTCGTCGGCGTCGTCTCCGCTTCAAACACGGTTACAGGTTTCGGCACGGCGCATTGGGGAGTGGGTGCCGGCATGGCGAGCGTGCCGTCCTCGCCGAGCGCCTCGATAAGCGCGCGCCACCACGGACGCTCCACCCTCGACCCATCCGATCGCACTCAATGAGGAATGAACCATGAGTGTGGCGCCGGAAGTGACACCGAGATCCCTCAGATCGTGCGCCAGCCGTTCCATGTCGGTTGTGGATTCCATGACATCAGCTATCGAGGGCTTCTGCTTTTGTGGCAGTCGCTCTGAGCGAGAGCGCGATCCTAGAGCATTCTGCTAGCGGCTCAAAGTGCGACCCGAGCGGAATGCTCGCACCGTCTTCACCCGCATCAACCGCGGAAGGCTCACGCATGCGTGATACCGTGTTCGACGTTCTCATGCGTTACGGACCCGCTTACGCCATCCTGATCGTGCTTCTATTTTCGCTCGCCGTGAGCGGCTCGCAGGTTCCCACGACGGGCGAAGGCCTCTACCGAATCGGGTGCGCCCAATGTCACGGTGACACCGGTGCGGGTGTTCCGCTCGATCGAGTCGCTTTCGACGTCCCCCTTCCTGATTTCGCCGACTGCAGTTTTGCGACGCGGGAGCCCGACTTCGACTGGATTGCCGTCTCCTACCAAGGAGGGCCGGTTCGGGGATTCGATTCGAGCATGCCCGCCTTCGGCGAGGCATTCGACATCGAGCAGTTACAAAAAGATCGTGGATTTCATTCGTACATTTTGCGCGGAGGACGCGTGGCCGAGTGGGGAGCTCAATTTTCCGCGTCCCATGTTCACGGAAAAGGCCTATCCAGAAGACGAGCTCATTTGGACGGTCGGGGTAGCCACGGAAGGAAAGGGTGAGCTCACGAACGAGCTTCTATACGAGCGTCGCTTCGGCGCGCGCTACCAATGGGAGCTCGCGGTCCCGTTCGGCGCGGGACAAAGCACGAGCGGGGGTCCCTGGGCGGGAGGGATCGGCGACGTCACGGTCGGCGTCAAGAGCACCGTCTATCATCGATTGGATCGCGGCAATATTCTGAGCTTGAACGCCGAAATCGCCGTCCCGACAGGGAGCGAACGAAACGGCCAAGGAAAGGGCGTCTTTGTTTTCGAGCCGTCCGTATCCTTTGGTCAGCGGCTGCCTTACGATTCTTTCGTGCATTTGCAAGCTGGAATGGAGCTATCAAGCGATCGTGACCGAGTCGAACAAGAGATTTTCTGGTCGGCGGTTTTCGGTCGGACGTTCACCGCCAACACCTGGGGACGGAGCTTCTCTCCGATGGTGGAGGTCATCGGGCGAGCCGAAGATGGCGACATAGAATGGGATCTCATCCCCCAACTCCAGCTCTCTCTCAACGTGCGTCAACATGTCCTCGCCAACGTAGGCCTACTCGTTCCCGTAAACGACAGCTTCCGACCGAAGCAGTTTTTCTTCTACATTTTGTGGGAGTGGTTCGACGGCGGGCTCCTCAACGGCTGGTGACCAGATTTAGAAACCTCGTCGCCAGGGAATCGTAGCGCATCGGTTTGGTGTATCGTTTGCCGGTGAGCACGAGCTCGGGCCGCCCCGGAGCCTTACAGGTCGACCAACTCACGCTTCGCTTCGGCGGGCTCGCGGCCCTTTCAGACGTTTCGCTCTCCGTCCAACCGGGTGAGCTTCTCGCGATCATCGGACCGAACGGCGCGGGCAAGACCAGCCTCCTCAGTTGCGTCAGCGGCCTCTACCGAGCTCAGTCGGGTGCTATCGGATTCGTCGACCGCGCGGGCGTTCGCCGCGACCTTACGCGCAAGAATGCACATCACAGGGCCGCGCTCGGTATTGCGCGCTCGTTCCAGAATCTCGAGCTCTTCCGTCACATGAGCGTGCTCGAGAACCTCATGCTCGGCCGGCACGCCCATATGAACGGCGGTGTCTTCGGTTCGGGATTTTATTGGGGCCTTCAAGAAAAAGAAGAGATCCGGGAGCGGCAGGTCGTCGAGGAGATCATCGACTTTCTCGAGATCGAGCGCATTCGCGACAAGACGGTGGAGTCCCTTCCCTATGGTCTTCAGAAGCGTGTAGAGCTCGGCCGCGCGCTCGCTATGGACCCCGCGCTTCTTCTTCTCGACGAGCCGATGGCGGGGATGAACACCGAAGAAAAGGAAAACATGGCGCGTTTCGTCCTCGACGTTCACGAAGAGAAAGGCGTCACGGTGGTGTTGATCGAGCACGATATGGGCGTGGTGATGGATCTCGCGGAGCGGATCGTTGTTCTCGATTTTGGCAGGAAGCTCGCCGAGGGGCCGCCCGAGGCCATTCGCAACGACGAGCGCGTCATCCAAGCTTATCTTGGCGAGGCCACCTCTTGACGCTTGCCGTTGTCGCCGTACTGGCGTTTCTTTTGGCGGCGTCTGCCTATCTTTATCACTGGCTCGCGTCTCGTCGCGAGCGGCATCGATTTCCTCCGCCAGGCGAGCTCATCGACGTCGGCGGTTATCGGATGCATCTTCACGTTCTCGGTGAGGGTGGCCCCACCGTCGTGCTCGACTCCGCGCTCGCGGGCTCATCGTTGAGCTGGTCGGAGATTCAGCCGGAGGTCGCGCGCTTCACCAAAGTCGTTAGCTATGACCGCGCTGGATTCGGTTGGAGCGACAGGGGCACGAAGCCGCGCACGCTCCATCACATGACGCTCGAGCTCCACGAGCTTTTGTCGAAGGCGGATGTCGATCGGCCTTTCGTTCTTGTCGGACACTCCTATGGAGGATGGATGGCGCAGCTCTTGGCGTCGCGGCACCCGGATCTCGTCGCCGGCCTCGTGCTCGTAGACACGCCGCATCCTCGCGAGTGGGTGGAGCCCGATAACGAACAACGCGCACGGGTGGCGCGCGGCGCCCGCACGGCGCGGCGCGCGGCTTTCGGCGCGCGTTTCGGAGTCATGCGCATTTTGTTGCAGCTCGCCCGCTTCCGCTCTTCGTCCGAGCACAATCGAGTCGCTCTGCTCCTCGGCAAGACACCCGCATCCATCCGCCCACAACTGCGTTCGTTTTGGGTGCGGGCGACGACTCTCGAAGCGCTCGCGAGTCAAATAGAGAACGCTCCGAAGAGCGCCGCCTCGCTCGCGGCGGAAACGATCTCGCTCGGCGACATCCCACTCGTCGTGCTGACCGCGGCCGATCCGAGCCCGCGACGTCTCGAAGATCAGCTCTCGACCGTCGCTCTCAGCCGGTCCGGGCGTCACGTCATCGCCAAGACAAGCGATCATTGGATCCCACTCGACGAGGCCGAGCTCGTCGTCCAAGCTATCCGCGACGTCGTCGCTTCGGTGCGTGCATGACTGACACTGACAATGCCACGCTTCCGAAGCTTCTTTGCGAGCGCGCTAAAACTTCGCCGGATGCGCAGGCGCTTCGCGAGAAATCTTACGGGATCTGGCGCGCCATCACGTGGCGTGGCTATCGCGACCGCGTCGAGGAGATTTGTCTTGGCTTACGCGCTCTCGGTATCGGCCGGGGCGACATCGTCGCGATCGTCGGGGATAACCGGCCCGAGTGGGTGCTCTCGGAGCTCGCGGCCCAAGCGCTGGGCGCGATCCCTCTTGGTATCTACCAAGACTCCGTCGCCGAGGAGATCTTCGTGCTCGCCGATGCCTCCGGAGCCAAACTTCTCATCGCCGAAGATCAAGAGCAGGTCGACAAGGTTTTGGAAGTGCGCCACCGTCTTCCCAAGCTCGAGCGCGTCATCGTAAGCGATCCGCGCGGGATGCGAGACTACGACGATCCTTGCCTCATGGCGCTTTCGGAGCTCGCGGCCTCTGGACGTGCGTCCCAAACAGAAGACCCGGGCGCGTTTGATGCACTCGTTGCGGAGACCTCGCCCGACGATGTGGCGCTTCTTGCGACCACGTCGGGGACGACCGGGACGCCCAAGCTCGCCATGCTGACCCATCGCAATCTTGTCTCGATGGCCAAGAGCTTGATGGCGGTAGACCCGCTCGGCCCTGGGGACGAGCTCGTGTCGTTCCTTCCGCTCGCCTGGGTAGGAGAGCAAATGATGTCGGTGTCTTCCGCGCTCGTGACAGGCGCGACGGTGAATTTTCCCGAGGAGCCGGAGACGGTCACGGAAGACCTTCGGGAGATCGCGCCACACGTCATGTTCTCGCCGCCTCGGATTTGGGAGAGCCTCTTGTCGGAAGTGCAAATGAAGCGTGAGGACGCGACCTGGCTGAAGCGTCGCGTGCTCGACTGGGTGCTCGACGGGAATCATATCGGCGTTTCGAAACGCCTAGCGGATCTCGTTTGCCTCTATTGGATTCGCGACGGGCTCGGACTCCGGCGTTTGAAGCACGCCTATACCGGCGGCGCCGCGCTCGGACCCGATACCCTTCGGTTTTTTCACGAGCTAGGCGTGAACTTGAAGCAGATCTACGGTCAGACGGAAGTTTCCGGCATTTCGGTCGTGCATCGTGACGGCGCGGTGAAGCCGGACACCATGGGCGAGCCTCTCCCCGGGACCGAGCTTCGCATTACGGAGGACGGAGAGATCATCTCACGGAGCCAAGCGGTCTTCGCCGGCTATTACAATAACGAGGCCGGTACCCGGGAGGTGCTGCGCGACGGCTGGCTCTATTCGGGCGATGCGGGCTATCTCGATGCGGATGGTCAGCTCGTCGTGATCGACCGCGTCGAAGACGTGTCTCGCCTCGCGGACGGCACCGCCTTCAGCCCGCAATTCGTCGAGAACAAGCTCAAGTTCAGCCCTTACGTTCGAGAAGCGGTCGTCTTTGGCGGCGATGGCCGTCGCTTCGTCACCGCGCTCCTGTCGATCGACTTCCAGAATGTCGGCACTTGGGCGGAGAGGCGACAAGTGCCGTTCACGACCTTCGTCGACTTGTCCCAACAAGAAGCCGTGCTCGAGCTGCTGACCGCGGAGCTTCGCCGCGTCAACGAGCAGCTTCCCGAAGCGATGCAAGTGAAGCGTTTCCTCCTCCTTCACAAGGAGCTCGACGCGGACGATGCCGAGCTGACGCGTACCCGCAAAGTGCGTCGCCGAGCGGTGGCGGAGCGTTATCGCACTCTCGTCACGGCTCTCGATGGGGATGCGCTAACGGTCGCGCTCGAGACCGAGATTCGTTATCAGGATGGCCGTTCGGCGCAGATGTCGGTCTCCATCCCGATCGTGGGGCTCTAGTGGAAGTTCTAGCCGAGCTCACCCTGGCGGGCCTCGCCAACGGGATGATCTACGCCCTCATCGCGATTGGATTCATCATTATTTATAAAGCCACCGACGTCATCAATTTCGCGCAAGGCCCACTCCTTCTTCTCGGGGCCTATCTCGGCTACACCTTCCTGTCGCTGCCTATTCCCACTTGGCTCGGCATCGGCCTCGCGCTCGGCGTGGCCGCCCTCGTGGGCGTCGCGATTGCCCGCTTCGCGCTCCGTCCTCTCATCGGTGAGCCGGTCATCTCGATGATCATGGCAACGGTCGCGCTCTCGAGCATCTTACAAGCCTTGATTCAAGGCATCTGGGGCGTGCGACCTCGAAACTTTCCTTTGAACGTCGATCGGCCGGTCGTCATCGGGGTGGCGGCGCTGTCGCTAGTCGCTCTCGGCTGGTTCTTCCGCAAAAGCCGAGAAGGGCTCGCGATGCGGGCCGTCGCCGACGATCAGCAAGCCGCGATGAGCATGGGCGTCAGCCTTCCTCGAACACTTTCGATCGCATGGGCTCTCGCCTCGGCGGCGGCAGCGCTCGGAGGCATCTTGCTCGCGGGTCTCGTCGGAGTGAGCCAAGACATCACCGCCATTGGACTTCGTGTGTTCCCCGTCGTGATCCTCGGCGGCCTCGATTCGATAGTGGGGGCAGTGATTGGCGGCGCGCTCATCGGTCTCGTAGAAGCCTACGCGGGCGGCTATATCGGCATGGGCGTTCAGACACTCGTCCCCTACGCGCTTCTGCTCGTCGTGCTGATGGTGCGGCCGTACGGGCTGTTCGGCAAGCGCCGGATGGAAAGAGTGTAGGCCGCTTTGCGCTCGGGAAATTTCTTCACCAGCTACGCGGCGGACATGGCGCTCTTCCGAACGCCGCTCGAGCGGTGGCGCATGGGCCTCTTTGCCGTCGCGATCATCGTCTTCCCGTTCGTCGCGACCTCTTACGCCTTGTCGCTCGCGAATCAAATCGCTATTGCCACCGTCGGCGCCATCGGGCTCAATATCCTGGTGGGCTACACGGGACAGATATCGCTCGGCCAAGGAGCTTTCATGGCGGTGGGCGCCTACTCGAGCGGGCTCGCCACCATCGAGTGGGGCCTTCCCTTCTGGCTCAGCATCCCGCTCGCGAGCTTGTTCACGGCGGCCGTCGGTGTGTTCTTCGGTCTACCCTCGCTTCGGTTGAAGGGGCTCTATCTCGCCATCGCGACGCTGGCGGCGCAGCAGATCGTCGAATGGATCGTAACCCATTGGACGGGACTTACCGGCGGCACCGAAGCGCTCGTCGTGCCCGCGCCGCGACTGTTCGGCGCGCGGATGAACACCGATTTCCGTTTTTATTGGTTCGCAGTGCTCGCGGCGAGCGGGACGGCGCTCTTTACAGCCAATCTCTTTCGCTCCCGCGTGGGTCGTGCCTTTCTCGCGATCCGCGACCAGGACATCGCGGCCGAAGCTTCCGGCGTCAACTTGTTCCGCTACAAGCTCACGGCATTCGCCGTGTCTTCTTTTTTCGTCGGCATGTCGGGAGCACTCATCGCGCATTACCGTACGATTGTGACGTGGGAGCGGTTCACGCTCGAGGTGAGCATTCTCTATCTCGCAATGGTCATCGTCGGCGGGCTCGGAAGTATCGTGGGCTCGTTTCTCGGCGCTTCGGTCATAACGCTCTTGCCCGCTCTCATCGCCACATCCGGCCGCGCGCTTCAGACGAGCTTCCCAGCCGTCGCCGGGATCCTGCCAGCGGTGCAAGAAGGTGTATTCGGGCTCGTCGTCTTGCTCGTGCTCATCCTCGAGCCGAAGGGACTAGCCAAGGTCTGGTCGAACGTGAAGACCTATTTCCGGCTGTGGCCGTTTTCCTATTAGCATGACTGGTACCGGCGGAGAATATCGGGGCGCCGACTTGCTTTAGAAAATCGAGACCGACCGGGACGATTTCGAGACGGTGCGCGTCAGCGTCGTCACCCGCATGCGAAGGAAGGACGAGCAACTCCTCGGCGAACGCGTACTGGTGTGGAGCAGTCTCAACGAGACCGAAGGGGAGATCTCACCCGACGGGCGTTGGCTCGCCTACCAGTCTGACGAGTCGGGCCAGACCGAGATCTACGTGCGGCGCTTTCCTGACGTCGATGAGGGCCGTTGGCAGACCTCGCGAGGAGGAGAGACCCAGGCGCTCTGGGCGCCCGATGGCAGCGAGCTGTTCTATTTGGATCAGGATAAACATCTAATAGCCGTCCCCTTTGAGAACGCCGAAGGCGCCAGTATCAGGTTCCGTCAGGCCGAGGTCGTGCTTCAACAAACCTACTTCGCATCTGGGACCCTGGGCCGCAACTACGACGTGTCTCCCGACGGCGAGCGCTTCTTGATGATCCGGGAGGATTCGCCGGTGGGCTTCAGCAACACTGAGTTGATTTACGTACAGAACTGGCTCGAAGAGCTGAAACGTCTCGTTCCCGCCGAGTGAACGAAGGATGGCCGCTAACGGGCTTTGGCCACGACGACGGTCACGTCGTCCGCGGGCGCAACGCCGCGCGAGTGCTCGGCGACGGCGTGTAAGATCCGGTCGCGCACCTCTCTCGGCTCCTCGTCTTTAGCTTCCAAGATCACCCGCTCGAGACGTTCTTCGCCGAACTCTTCGTCGTCGGCCGAAAGCGCTTCGTGAATGCCGTCCGAGAAAAGGACGAGGAGATCGCCCGGCTCCCACTGTCTCTCGCGAGCCGAAAACGCCATGTCCTCGAAGCCCGGTATGCCAAGAAGCAGATCCGTCGACTCGAGCCTATCCATCCGGTCGGTGGCTCGATGATAGAGGAACGGAAAAGGATGCCCCGCATTCGTATAACTCAACGTGCGCGCTTTGTGCTCGAGACGCACGTAGCAGCCGCTCATCAAGAGCCCGGTTTGCACCGAATGAAACACGGTCCAATTCATCGCCGCCATGACCGCGCCCGGCGACGCATCGATCTTGGCTTGCGTGTGCAAGCAGCTCTTTGCCATGGCGACGAGCAGGCCCGCGTAGAAGCCGTGCCCGGTCACGTCGGCGAGGATGACGCCGGTGGCGTCCGTCCCGATCTCCAAGTAATCGTGGTAATCCCCACCGACATCGGCAGCAGGCTTGCAGTATCCGGAAATCTCGGCGTGCTCGATGAGGAGATCTCCCTGCGGCAGCATCGCCATTTGAATCTCGTGGGCTCGCTTCAGATCCTGCTGCCAGCGCTCCCGTTCGAGGCCGGCGGATACTTGAAGCGACACGTCGCGACGGAGCTTAGAGATAAGGTGTTGGAAGATGCCCTTCGCGACGGAGCTACCGAGCGTCAGCGCCCTTTCGAACTCGGCGTGGCACCATTCGAGAAGCAGGACATCCTTCTTCGCGATCGCGGTGGCGCTTCGCGGCCCTTCGTCGATGAGGGCGAACTCACCAACACAATCTCCCGCCGACAGCTCGACGATGCGGATGCCGTCTTTCTCGACAAAGAGCGTTCCCTCGACGATGAAATACGCCGCGTCCCCCGGCTCGCCTTCGCTGAAAATCACCTCCCCTGCCGATGCCCGCACCTCGCGCATCCGGCTCGCGAGATCGGACACGATATCGGTCGACAACCCGGCTAGAAGTGTATTGGCTTTGAGAAAGGCGACCCGATCGAACATAACGACGTGCCGATGCTATCGGCACGTCAAAAGATATGCAACCAGAGCAACGGGCGCCGCGACATCAGCTATGTTCCTTTCCGTTAGGCCTGAACACGTCTCGATGGACAGGTCGAACAGGTCGGCGATGCGAAACGCCAGAGGAAGGCCCGGATCGAACTTGCCCGTCTCGATGGCGTTGACGGTCTGGCGCGAGACGTCCAGCTCCAGAGCCAGCTGTGCCTGGGTCCAGTCTCGCTCGGCGCGCAGAACCTTGAGCCGGTTCTTCACGCGTATCGCCATTGACCCGCGAGAACACCAACCGAATAGGCGACGGCCAGGATCATAATCACATCGGAGGCATCTGTGGCGCCGATGGTACCGGCGCGCTCGAGGAGCCGATAGGCCGCGGCCCCAACGAGTGCGGCACCAAAGCCCAAAGCAAGAGCCTCTAGCTGAATCCTGCGCTGCAACTCATCCGCCTCGCGAAGAAACCTCCGATAAGCGAACATCATCGCGCCGCCCAGAAGAACATGTAATAGCGTGACCGTGATCGCCGCAGCGCCGCCGGACACCCAGCCTCGACTGATCGCAGCGCTGGCCAGGACCCAGGCTACCGCCCACGCGAAGATCCAGCCAACGAGTCGCAATTCTTATCTTTGTGGCAAGTGTGATGACTTCCGCTCGCGACTGCTTTCCTACTAGAATCTCCCCAATGGACAAAAGACTCCTCGGTGCGTCAGCGCTCGCGCTTTGCATGGCGTGCGGAGGTGGCGGAGGCTCGGAGGAGAACGATACCATCCTCGTCGGCGCCATCTTCGCGCTCACCGGGGCCACTTCGGATGTGGGGACGAGCTATGCCGACGGCGTCCGTGACTATGTCGGCTGGGTCAACAGCAAAGGCGGCATCGACGGCCGCCCGCTCGAGCTGCTGTACCAGGATTACGGTTATCGGGTCGACCGCGCCGAGCAGCTCTACAGCGAGTTCGTCAGCGAAGGCGTCGTGGCTTTCATGGGCTGGGGCACGGGAGACACGGAAGCACTCCGCGGCCGCATCGCCGACGATCAAGTACCGTTCATGTCGGCGTCCTATTCGCACGTGCTCGGCGATCCAAAGGAAGCACCCTACAATTTCCTCGCGGGCACGACTTATAGCGATCAATTTCTGATCGTTATCGACTGGATTGTGGAGAATCATCCGGACGGAAGCCCGAAAATAGCGCTTCTTCACCACGCATCGCCGTTCGGCTTGTCGCCTTACGAGCAGCTCGGACGCCACTACGCCGCGGCCCAAGGCATCGAGCTAATGGCGCAGGAGATGCCGCGTGGCAGCACGGATTTCACGGCAGAGCTCACGCGCCTGCGCGAATGGGGTGCGGAATACGTCGTCTTTCAAAACACGTCGGCTCCCGTCTCCGTCGTGCTCAAGAACGCGGCGAGCCTCTCGATGACGATCCCCTTTTTTTGTTTGAACTGGTGCGCCAACGAGCTTCTCGTCGAGCTCGCGAGAGAGGCGAGCGAAGGTGTCGTCGGGGCAATGCCTTTCGCGCCGCCAGCTTTCGAGGGCGTGAGCGGGCTCGAAGAGGCGCGCGCCTACCTCCTTCTGAAAGACGGGAGTGCTCTCGAAGACCAAGGTGTTCCGTACGGACAGGGTTGGTGGACGATGGCGGTCATGACGGAGGGCATCCGTCGCGTCGTCCACGACCGCTTGCCTCTCACCGGCAAGAACGTCAAAGCGGCGCTCGAGGGGCTCGCCGATTTCGACACCGGCGGCGTGACCTTTCCCATTACGTTCACGGGCGAGAACCATAGCGGCGCGAAAGGCATGCGCTTGTTTCGCGTCGAAGAAGGCCGCTGGATGCCTCTAACGGACTTTCGGCATGCTCCCGCTGAATAACCGATACCGCCAACTCAACACTGACCTTGGAGCTCAGTGATATCATTCTTAGGTATAGTGATATCGAGGTGTCCATTTGGTACGAACCGTGATCGCTCTCAACGAGGAGGACAAGGCCTGGCTGGATCGTCGCGCGAAAGAGGAAGGGACTAGTATGACGGCATTAGTTCGGCGTGCTGTTGCTCTACTCCGCAGCCAAATCCGCAAAACCGACCCGCCGCTCGAGGCCCTGATCGAGGAAACCCGGGGTATCTGGACGGCGGGCGATGGGCTCCGCTATCAGGAGCGCCTGCGTGGAGAGTGGTAGTCGATTTCTTTTGGATTCCGTTATCCTGATAGACCACTTCAATGGCTTACAGAAAGCCACTGATTATCTCAAGACCGTTGCCGAAGAAGTATGTATCTCAGCGATCAGCCGCGCCGAGGGTTCTGACAGGATTCCAGGATCCGAATAACCTGCAGAAGGCGCGGGAGATGCTCGATCGCTTTCATTTGATTGTCATCGATGCAGCCATTGCAGATTTGGCTACCGAGCTTCGACGCGAGCATCGGTGGAAACTCCCCTATGCACTACAAGCGGCGGCAGCCCAGAAAACGGACTGACGCTGGTGACACGAAACGTGAAGGATTTCCCGCCGGAGCGTTGCGAGTTCGTGCAGATTCCTTATGAAATCTAGACGGGAGCACGCGACGTGATGGCAACCTGTCCCCAGGATTGCAGAATCATCCGAAGGGAAGCCCGGAAGCCGTGTTTCTTCACCACGCATCTCCGTTCGGCTGTCGCCTTACGGGCAGCTCGGACGCGACGACGCCACCGCCCATGACAGGTATGCTCCGTCTGAATAACGTCGAGGTTGTCTACGACAACGTCGTGCTCGTCCTCCGCGGGCTTTCTCTCGAAGTGCGCCGAGGTCAGATCGTCTGTCTTCTCGGCACGAACGGTACGGGGAAGTCGACGACCCTCAAAGCCATCTCGGGCCTCTTGGCGCCGGAAGATGGAGAGGTGACCGACGGCACCATCGAGCTAGAAGGCAAGCCCATCCACGGTTTGCCGCCTCACGACGTCGTCCGGCGCGGGGTTTTTCAAGTGATGGAAGGCCGGCGCGCCTTCGAGCATCTCACCGTCGAAGAGAACTTGCGCGTCGGCGCCTATACGAGTACCTCGATGAACCTCGACAAGGTTCTTGACACCTTTCCGCGTTTGAGAGACCGTTGCAAGAAGCTCGCGGGCTTTCTTTCGGGCGGGGAGCAACAGATGCTCGCGATTGGCCGCGCTCTGATGTCAGAGCCCAAGCTTCTGCTGCTCGACGAGCCATCTCTCGGCCTCGCTCCGCTCATCGTCGAAGAGATCTTCGCCGTTTTGCGTCGCCTCAACGAAGTCGACGGCACGACGATTCTTCTCGTCGAGCAAAACGCTGCCCGCGCGCTCGACATCTCGAATTACGGCTACGTCATGGAGAACGGACGTGTGGTTCTCGAAGGCAAACCTGAAGAGCTCCGCGAGAACGCGGACGTGAAGGAGTTCTATCTCGGCCTCTCGGAGCTCGGCGGGCGCAAGTCTTATAGGGCCGTCAAACACTATCGCCGGCGAAAGCGCTGGTTGTCGTGAATCCGATCTACGAGCCCGAGATCGAAGCTGCCTCAACCGAAGCTTGGCAGGTCTATCAAGACCAGCTCGTGCGCAACATCGTGGCCTATGCCGCCGAGCACACCGAAGAGTTTCCGCGCCGGCTGAAGCGCGCGGGACTCGCCGCCGGGGACATCCGCTCCGTCTCCGCCCTTGCCGATGTGCCGGTGCTCTCGAAAGACGACCTGCCCGAGCTGCAGGAAGCGTCACCACCTTTCGGAGGGCTTCTGGCATGTGACGTCAAGACGTTGAAGCGTGTCTTCTTGTCTCCCGGCCCGATACTCGATCCCGCAGGGGAAGGCCCGGACTTTTGGGGCTGGGCGCCCGCGCTTTGGGCCGCTGGCTTTCGTGAAGGCGACACGGTCTACAACACCTTCTCTTACCATCTGACGCCGGCGGGAGCGATGATGGAAGAAGGTCTCCGCGCGATCGGCTGTACCGTCGTCCCTGGCGGTGTCGGAAATACAGACGCGCAAGTCGATCTGCTCGCGCGCTCGGGGAGCACCGGCTATTGCGGAACAACGGACTTTATCTGGACGCTTCTCGAGCGCGCGCGAGAGAAGAGCATCGACGTTCGTCTCGAGCGCGGCTTCGTCAGCGGCGGGCCGCTATCGGCGTCGCTCAGAGACGAGCTCTTGCGTGAGTTCGGCGTGACGATCCGCGAAGGCTATGGCACCGCCGATGTCGGCGCCATTGCGTTCGAATGCGAAGCGTCGAACGGTTGGCACATCACGCCGGGGCGCGTCGTCGAAGTGCTCGAGCCCACGGGCGAAGTGGTCGTCACCACACAGAACGAAGTCTATCCGCTCGTGCGTTTCGGTACCGGCGATCGATCGGCGCTCGACACCTCGCCCTGTGCGTGCGGGCGCACGACCCCGCGGCTTCTCGGCTTCCAAGGAAGGGTGGGCGAGGGCGTAAAAGTGCGTGGGATGTTCGTCCACCCTCGATCGATCGCGCGCGCGCTTGCATCGGCGCTCGGCGAGATGCCTCGCTACGAGGCGATCGTGCGACGCGTGGAGCGCCGCGACGCGATGGTCATCCGCGTGGAAGCCGACGTTGACGTCAAGGTCGAGGTGCTCGTTCAGAGTTTCCGCAACGAGCTCAAGCTCCGCGTCGAAGTGGAGATCGTGCCGCCGGGCAGCCTCGCGGCGGCCGACGAAGGGCCTATCCGAGACGAGCGCAGCTGGGAGTGACGCAACTGTTGATTTAACTGTGGACTAGTATGTTGAGTATACTCAACATAGATGGCGACCATACAGGTTGTGCTCGATGATTCGCTGCTAGAGCTTGCCGACCGGTTCGCCAAGCGGCAGCGCATCAACCGCTCCGCGCTGATACGTGAAGCGTTGCGCGCACATTTGAAGAAACTGCGCTACGCGGAGTTGGAGAACCAGGAGCGCGCGGCCTACGAACAACGACCCGGCGACCTCAATGAAGTAAGCCGCTGGGAGGGGGTGGCCCATTGGCCGGACGACTAGAACGCGGCGAGATTCGTCTCTACCAGTTCGCCCCGCCGGACAAATCCCGACCTGTTCTGCTGTTGACTCGTAGCGCGTCCATAAAATATCTCGCGCGCGTCACGGTTGCGCCTCTCACTTCCACGATACGAGACGTGGCCTCCGAAGTTCAGCTCGACGTCGACGATGGATTGAAGGCGCCGTGCATCATTAATCTTCACAATATCGTGACCGTCGCGAAGGTCGGGATTGGGCGTCGACTGACTAAAGTAAGCGAAGAGAAAATGGAGCTCGTGTGCGACGCGATAGCTTTCTCTCTGGGTTGCGAAGGATCGTAGAACGCGACGCATGAGCGCCGTTAACGCCATTCAACGCCATTACCGGAAGAGAAGTCCCATGAACACGGCGTAGCATCCGAGGAGCACCATCCCCTCCCACCTCACGATCCGCCGTCCTGTGTACAGAAAGATCGCCATCAAGAGCATGAAGCCCACGAGCGCAGGAAGCTCGAAATAGAGCAGCTTTTCATCGATGGGAAGCGTTCGCAAGGTCGCGGAAACGCCAATCGCGCCCAGAATGTTGAACAGGTTGCTGCCGATGATGGCACCAACGACGAGATCCGCTTCACCCCGAAGGCCCGCGACGAAGGAGGTCGCGAGCTCGGGCGTGGACGTTCCCACAGCCACGAGAGTGGCGCCGATGATGAACTCAGATAAGCCTATCGAGCGCGCGAGCGAGACCGCGCCCGTCACGAGAAGCTGCGCGCCGCCCATCAGGAGGATGAGGCCAAAGACAGTAAACGCCGAGCTCGAGGCGAGGCTATGTGTGGACGGTGTAGCTGGCCTGGATGGCGGCGCCTCACCGCGAGCCCAGCGGATCGACAAGTAATTGAAGAAGACCAGAAGAGCGATGAACGCGAGCCCGACACCACAGCCGAGCTCGCGCCGTAATGCGCAGGCGAAGAAAAGCACGGTGGCGCCGAGGAGAAGCGGAAGCTCGCGCTTGAGCACCGAAGCCGCCACCTTCATAGGCGCTACGATCGCGATGCATCCGAGGACGAGCCCGATATTGGCGACGTTGCTTCCAAGCACGTTCCCCACCGTCATCTCCGGATGGCCGCCGAGCGCCGCAATGACGCTCGCTACGATCTCGGGCGACGACGTTCCATAAGCGACGACGGTGAGGCCAACGAGTAACGGGCTGACGCCGAAATGCGTCGCAAGACGGGACGCCCCTCGCACGAGCCAGTCGGCACCGAGAGCGAGGATGACGAGGCCGGCAAATGACAGGGCCGAGGCAGTCAGGGAGCTCAAGGAGATTCGATCCTAGCAGATCGCAAGGGCGGTGGAACCGGTCCTAGTTTTCCCCACGGGCCGTCGTCGCTAGCGAAGACATCAGGAGCTTTTTCGGAAAAGCTTGGAGCCGCGAAGCTCTTGGCCATCCTGGACATCACGTTGCGCTGTCTGTCAGGCGTGAGAGACACGCGGCCCGATTGAATAGTACCCCTGGCCAGAACTACTATCCGTACGCAGGAGGTAACAGGATTGATCGGCAAGACCCTCGCCCACTACAAAATCCTGGAGAAGATCGGCTTAGGTGGAATGGGTGACGTCTATCTGGCCGAGGACACCAAGTTGGATCGATAAGGTGGCGCTGAAAGTCCTGCCGCCGGAGCTTGCCGAGAGCGAAGAGCGCCGGGCTCGGTTCACCCGAGAAGCCAAAGCGATCGCCGCGCTCAATCATCCCAACATCGTTACCGTGTACTCCGTCGAAGAGGCGGAGGGGGGTCCACTTCATCACCATGGAGCTCGTTAAGGGGAAGACCTTGACGGAGCTTCTGCCCAAGAACGGCTTCCCATTGAGCAAGTTCTTCGAAATCGCGATCCCGTTCGCAGACGCTGTCGCCGCGGCCCACCAAGAAGGCATCACTCATCGTGATTTGAAACCAGGCAACGTTTTGATGGGTGACGACGGGCGGATCAAGGTGTGCGACTTCGGGCTTGCGCAGTTCCGGAACGAGAGCACGGGCGGTGGCTCGAGCGAGCTTCCTACCAAGGCGATGACTCAGGAAGGGCTGATTGTGGGGACGGTAGCCTATATGTCGCCCGAGCAAGCCGAAGGAAAACCCATCGACACGCGCTCGGACATTTTTTCGCTCGGCATTGTGCTCTATGAGATGTTGACGGGCAGGCGTCCATTCGAGGGCGACTCGCCGACATCGATTCTTTCTTCGATTCTCAAAGATACACCGCGCGCGGTGGGGGAGCTCGTGCCCGGCGTTCCCCGTGAGCTCGGGAAACTCATCAAGCGCTGTCTCGCTAAGGACCCCATCCGGCGCTATCAGTCAGCTATCGACATCCGCAACGAGCTCGAGGAGACCAAGCAAGACGTCGACTCCGGCGAGTCGGTGACCGTTCTGTCGCCCAGCAAGCGCCCGACACCGACAGGGCGCGTGGTCGCCGCGGTGGCTTTACTCGCGGCCGTTGGGGCATTCTGTTCTATACACTTGTCTCTCCAGAGGTGGACCCGACGAAGGTAACTAGGCTCGCGAAGCCAGTTCAGGTCACGTCGGACGCGGGCGTGGAGGACAGCCCCACGTGGTCACCGGATGGACAGACCCTGGCCTACACGGCCCTCGTAAGGGGAAACGTGGACGGCGAATCGGATAATTGGGACATCTGGGTGGCACGGGTAGGCGGGGAACGAGCCAATCGAACCGCTGACTACACGGGTAAGGACGTGTACCCCAGCTGGTCCCATGATGGGAGCCAAATCGAGGACTTGGACATCTTTGTCGCACCGGAGCCGGACAATATCGAGCGTCTCAAAAAGGCACTCCAGTCGGTCTACCCAGATGACGCGAGCATCGAGGAAATCACCGCCGAAGATCTTCTCGGTGATTACCCGGCCGTGCAATACGTGCCTCCTGATGGAGATTTCTACCTCGATATTCTCACGCGCCTGGGCGAGGCCTTCCGTTATGAGGACATTTCCTCGCAGCGTCTGGATTTCGACGGGTTGACGGTTAGCGTTGCGACCCCTGAAATACTCTATCGGATGAAAAAGGATACGGTGCGACCGAAGGACTGGGGAGACGCGGAAGCACTCCGGCGACGTTTCGATCTGGATGAGGACTGATGCCGGTTCGGAAGTTCCGCTCCCTGCAGGAAATGGAGGACACCCTTTGGCGCGAAAACGGCGTCCCACTCTGGCAGGCGATTGCCCGGGTTTGGCGCTTTGCTGAACGGGTGACTGCGTACCGCTTCCCTCCCGGCATCTACAAGCACCGGTCTATCGAAGACGCGCAGCAACTTCGATAGAAATGGGAAGAAAGAAACTTCCGCGCGTTTTGGGAAAGGAAGAAGGCGGAGAAGAACTAGCTCATTGGGAACGGTAAGAGCCGTGCTCTGCGAGGACAGTGCCGCTCTCATCGGCGTCACTCACCACGAAGACGCGATAGGACCCGCCCCCGGGCGCGACGCGCACGATGACGTGGCCGGCGCCGCTTTTCACCTGGTTCGCGCGCGGGCCGATGGCCGCTTTGGTCGGCTCTCGGACCTGCAAGATGAAGACGTCGCGCGGACCTTCATAGGCGCGCTCGGAGAGTAGCCGCTTCAGGACACTCGGGGCAGGGTGCGTCGCGGAGTGGGCCGGGACGATATGAACGCGCGGTTTTAGCGCCGCCAAGAACTCGGGGCTCGCGGGGGCGATCGAGCCGTGGTGGTTCACGACGTGAACGTCTACCGGGCCGACCGCGTCCGCGATCGCTTTTTCATGTTCTACCAATCCGGGTGGCCGACGTTAGGAATACCCGTCAGGTCGCCGCCGGTGTAATAGTCGAAAGCACCGTAGCGGAGGCGGAAGGACAAGCTCGACATGTTCTCGGAGGGATAGTCTTCGTCCACGAGCGTGTCGAGTGCGGGAAATCGCTCGCGCGTCTCGTCGCCATGTCCTGACCAGTACACGCCGTTCGCCGTGAGGTTCTGTATCTCGAACTTTGGATACGGGCAGCGCTTCAGGACGATCTGGTCGTTGCTCCCGGGCTCGAACGCTTCGACGTCGAGCCTCTCCGTGACGCGACGATACGCACGGACGCTCTCGAAGTCGAGCGGGCGCGGGTAGTCGTAGTCCGGCCAACCTCGGTCGAGAAGTGTGCCTATCTCGAGAGCGCTCACAACGTCAGCGAGGCCTCCCATGTGATCGCCGTGAAAGGTGCGTGATGAGCACATAATCGAGCTTTGGTTCCGGGAGCGTGCGGGCTATATAGCGAGCGATCCACTCGCCCGGACGCCGCGCATCGCTCGGACGTGACGGCGCTTCGGGAAATCCTAGGCTGGCCGGCCTGGCCCCCGCGTCGACGAGCAAGCTCGTCCCGTCGGGGAGCACGAAGAGCGTGGCGTTGCCGCGCCCGGTACTGACGTGATGGATGTCGAGCTCCCCTTCGCTCCAAGGAACGAGTACTTGGAGCAGGAGGAGCGCGAGAGCCGCCGTCGCCATCACACCGAGATAGCGATGGGTGTCGGCTTCTTGGTGACGGCGCAGTTGACGCAGATGGGCTCGCCTTCTTTACCCTCCCTATCCCAACTGCGATCGCGATGCGCGCGTCGCAGCCGGTCGAAGTTCTCGCTCGTCCACGCGTCCTGGATGGTCTGCACGTTTTCGGCGACCTCTATCACAGGGCCTCCGTCGATCTCGAGCGTGAATCCTTGGCAGCAGGGCATCGTGTGCTTGCCGTCCCACGTGATGACCATCCGGCGGAACGGGTCGGGGCATTGGAACTCGGCCGCGCTCAGCGATTCCCACTCGGCGGCTTTCCACTGGTGGGTCGCTCCAGCAGGAAAGTAGCACTCGCTGATGGACATCCAGTCGACGCCCATCTCGTCTCGCCAAAACGCTTCCATGTGGCCGCTATCGACGTCCGCGGCATTCAGAAACGTTCGCACGACCGAGGCGCGGATCCGGCAATCCGTCGTGCCTCCGCCTCGAGCGCGCGCTTCGACCGCACTCCGGACGGAGTGGAGCAAGATCTTCCAATCGCCGCCGACGCGCTGTTTGTCGTAAGACACTTCGTCGGCGGCGTCGACCGAGAACATGAGATCCGTGATGCCAGCTTCTACGAGATCGGCAAAGAGCTCGGGCCGCGTCCGCGCGCCGCCATTACCGTTCGTATTTATCATGATGTCCGGAAAGCCGAGCTCCGCGGCCTGGTGGACGAAAGACACGATCTCGGGATGAAGCGACGGCTCGCCGCGATAGTTGAGCTTGATGGAGCTTACCCCCATCTCGGCGCATTGCCGCAACAACGCCGTGTACAGCTTGGGGTCCATGTAGCCCCTTTTGTAGGTGTGCTCGTCGAAGCCGAGCTTGCGGATGTGCTCGTGCGTCCAGATCTGGCAAAACCCCTGAGGATCTTCTTCGGAGCTTCCGCAGCGCAGATCACAAACGGCGACGGATTCGAGGTCGACATGGACGGGGTAGTCCGCGCCGTCGAGCTCTTCGCCGCGGCGGTCCCATTCGCGCCGATAGGCCTCATAGCCCATGCTGCGGGCGGACGGGGCGTTTCCGATAATCCGAAAGGTAGGGTCCTCGCTCATCGCAGTTATTCTAACGCAGACGCCTGGTCCTCACTCGAAATGCCACCAAGGATGGGGGGCGCCGTCCGGGCGCATCGACAACACGTGCTCCGCCATCCGGCGGATGCGCTCCGCCTCGGTGCTGAACTCGCGTCCGAAGCGGTGTCCGGCGCCGTCGCCCCAAACGAAGACCCCTGGATAATGCGGGTTCTCCGTCTGCCGCATCCATTCCTGGAGCTCTTTCACCGCGACGTTCAAATAGTAGTTGTCCATGTCGCCGCAATAGACGTGCATTTTTCCGAAAAGCTTCGGGCCTAGGCTCGCCCAGTTGTTCTTCAGGTGGTGGAGTAAGTCGTAATTCTCCCGCCAATATTGCGCGACCGCGGGATCGATCTCTCCCGAGCGTTTGTCGAACAGCGGCTTGAAAAACCCATCGTCACCGAGCGGCCCGAAGACAGCGGACCAGATGTCGAGCTGCTGCCCAGAGCGGCCTTTCGTTCCTGAGACGAGCTCGAACGTGTTCCGCTGTTTGGAGGTCAGGCGTATCTCACCGTTGGTCTCGCGCGTATTGGCGATCGGCTCCCGCCGCCACTCGTGCTGCTTGTAGAACGCATTGACATCTTCATAAATATTGATGCCCTCGACATTGGTGAAGGTCACCGGGTCGGGCGCATAGGCGAAGGTCCCGCCAAAGAAGTCGGGATAAAAGATCTGCATCGCGAGCGCTTCCCAGCCGCCCGTCGAGCCGCCCGTCAGAATCCGCGCATAGGGCTCGTCGATGACGCGAAAGCGACGCTCGATCTCCGGGATGAGCTCTTCGAGGATCGCGTCGCCATAGGGCCCGAGATTGACCGAGTTCACGGAGTATGACGTATCGAAATAGGGTGTGGGATCCTGAAACGTCACTACAATCATGCGCGGGAAGTGGTCGCGCTTCCACGCGCGCTTGAAGTCCTCGCCCTCCTTCCATCGCATCGGATCTTGGATTTGGAAGTGCCCCTGGTAGTAGATGACGGGGTAATCGATGCTGTCGCGCTCGTAGTCGCGCGGCAGAAGCACGGTGGCGCCGAGATAGATCGGCCGTCCCCAGAACTTTGTCAAGATCTCGCTCTCGAAGCGAAAGCGTTTGACCCACGCGGTGTCCGGCGGGAGCTCGACCTCTGGGATGATTTGGTCGAGCACGAGCTCGTGATCGTAGCCGGCTTCGGCGTCGATAGTGAGCCGCACCGGCACGCTATGCAGGTTTCCGGCAGAGATCCAAAAGCGCTGGCCTTCCCACTGGTCGTCGTGCATCCAGACGGTGTGACCGTCGGCGCGCGGGAACTCGGAATAGACGTTGATGAAGCCTTGCACGAAATAGTCGCCTGGCGGAATCTCGGAGAGGGAGCCAACGGGGCTGCCTAGGTCACTTGCGTCGAGCTCGATCGCTTCACCGGGTGAGAGATTCTCGAAGTCTCGCCCGAAGAACGGCACGCCGGTGCGGCCGACTTGAAGCCGCGGCTCTTTCTCGTTCGTGCGCGAGATCACGACGAAGGCTCGCCCCGTTATCGACCCCGCATGGGCCTCCTCGGGATAGGACAGCCGGAAACCTACGGCCGACTCTCCCGCCGACGGGCCAGCCGTGACCAGAGCTAATGCGAGCAGGAGCAAGGAGCCCATTCGTGGACGCATGTATCGATTCACCTCAAGTCGCTGAGTTTATCCGACTTCGCCAGTGTGTTCATCCGTGGCTTTGTCGGACAAGTCCGACTTCTCATCCGAGACGAGTTCGACTTCGCCCGAAACATCGAGTGGGAGAAAGTTTTGCGCTCTATTTGAACGAGCGTTAAACTGAATAAACTACCGTTAAATTTAGCTCTTTGGATGATGGTAAAGCGTTGACGACATTGAATTTACTGCATGAGATCGAAGCGACCCAGCCTGGGGGATCGGAAGAGCACTCGGCTATCGAGCGGCTCATTTTGAAGCATGCGATGCGATGCTTTGGGCGCCGCGGCTATGCGGCCACGAGCCTTCGAGCCATTGCGGCCGAGGTGAATGTTACGGCACCTCTCGTCAGTTACTACTTCAAGAGCAAGGAAAACCTCTACTCGAAAGTCGCGGCGATCGTGATGGCGAGCCTCGAATCGGAGGTTGCCCGCGCTCTCGAAACGCCCCGGCCGTTTTACGAATCCATCCTATCGATCGTTCAAGCGCATATCGGGCTCGTCGAGCGCTGTCCCGCGGCCGTCGAGTTCATGTTCAGCATGCTCTACGGACCCCAGGAGGGCCAGCCGACGCCAGATCTCGAGTCGCTCTACGGGGGCACGCGCCAAAGGATCCAGAGCGTCTTCGAGCGCGCTATCGATGACGGCGAGCTCGTGCCGCGTCCTGGTGTCACCCCGAACTTTCTCGTCGAGCAGCTCGGGAACTTGATCCACGCTCATGTAAGCTGCCGCTTCAAGGTCGACCGTTTAGCCGAACGTTACCCTGAGCGCCGCGAGGCTCTCGAGCGCCGCGTCAGTGCCATGTCGCTCGACGTGGGGATCGAGCATTTCTTTTTTGGCGCCGGTGACGTGCCCGCCTTCAAGCAAACCTAGTCCCTATTAGTCCGAGGATCCCATGAAAGCGACAAGACGAAGGTCACGCTATCGTTATACATCTTTGATACTCGTTTGCCTCGCGCTCACATCGCCATCTGTGGCAGGTGAAGTCGCGTCCCAAGACGTCTTGACGTTCACGCTCATCGAGGCCGTCGAGCTAGCGCTGGCCGTCAACCCACAAGTGCTGAGCGTGCGTGAAAAGACCGAGGAGTTCTCGCAGCTCGTGCGCGAGGCACGCGCGGAAGCACTTCCGGAGCTCACCGCCTTCTTGAGCTGGCGCAAGACGCGCGACCCGGGCCTGCGCAACAGCAATAGCCCTTTCTTCAAGACGATCGATCCGAACGATTTCCCTCCGGGTGCGTTCGACGCGTTCTTCTTTACGAACTATGTGTGGAATATCGAAGCGCGGCAGCCCATCTACACATTCGGTCGCGTTTCGAACGCGATGGCGGCGGCACGCGAGGAGCGCGGCGGCGTCAACCTCGACGTCCAGGGTCTCGAAAATCAGATCGCGCTCAACACGGTGCGCGCCGCTTACGCGTTCCTCCTCGCGCAGGACAATTTGCGCGTGCTCGAGACGGAAAGAGATGCCCGAGAGCGCCAGCTCGACCAAGTGCAGACGCGATTCGAGCTCGAGGACGCGACCAAGCTCGATCTCCTGCGCGCTCATGTCGCGCTCGCGAACTTGCAGCCCGAGATTCTCATGGCCGACAACAATCTTCAAGTAGCCCTCGCGTCGGTAAACACCACGCTCGGTCGGCCGATCGACGCGCCCATCGAGGTCCTCGCGGAGCTCGGCATCGAGAACCCCGTTCCCAGAATCATGAGGACGGAAGCGCTCCTCGAGATCGCAGGCCAGCATCGCCCCGAGCTCCGGCGCTATGCGGTGGACCGGAGAGTCCTCGACGCGCGCGTCGGTGTGACGAAGTCCGACCTCTTGCCGCAAATCTCGGCGAATGCCGGCTTCGGTGTCAACACGTTCGGTGCCTCGAACGTCAGCGACCTCGCGCTGCACACGTGGAACGTGGGCGTGTCATTCGATTGGAAGATCTTCGACGGCCACCGCGTCCATTCGCAGGTCGGAGCGCTTCGCTCGCAGATCACGCAGAAAGAGTATGACGAGCACGCGTTTAGAAACGAGCTCTCGGTCAACTTGAAGCGCGCGGGCGGCACTTGGATTCGGTCGCTCGAGTCCCTCGAGGTCACGAGGCTCACCGTAGAGCAGGCTCGCGAAGCGGAGCGCGTTTCCGAGGAGTCGCTCAAGTGGGGCGCTGCGACGTCGCTCGATGTGCTCCAGTCGACAGCCTCGCTCCGTCAAGCGGAGCTCAACCAGACAACGGCAGCCCATGACGCCCTCGTGGCCTTGGCTGAAATGAAATTTCTCGTTGGCTACCGCGCCGACGCACCGAACTCCGTGATTGAAGTGCCGCGCTCTGTTCTGGGCGGCGACCACACTAATGAAGAAGGAGAGGAACCTTGAGCCGGCTAATATCGATAGGACCGCTTCTCATGGCCGTCACGGCCGCGGCCCTCATGTTGGGCTGCGGCACAGAAGCGCGAGTGGAAGCCGAAGCGAATAAAAACGCCGAGCCGCCTCCCGTGAATGTCTCCGCGTCGAGGCTGAAGCCAGCGACACTTCGCGACGAGATTCAGCTCGCGGGAAGGCTCGAGCCATGCGTCGAGGTCCAAGTCTCGACGGAGCTCGGCGGAACCGTGCAGGAGATCCGTTTCGACAAAGGCCAGAGCGTCAGAAAAGGTCAAGTCCTCGCGCGCATCGGCACCGATCTGCTCGAAGCGGCGCTCGACGAGGTCGAGGCCGAACTTCAGCACGCGGAGTCGGAGTTCAACAAGACGACCGAGCTGTTCAGCCGCCAAGCGGTGCCCCGGCAAGATATGACCTCCGCGACGTCCAACTATCGCCGGGCCGAGGCGAGGGTCAAGCAAGCCAGGCTCCGGGTGGAGAGGTCGATCATTCGTGCTCCCTTATCTGGTGTCTCGATCGTGCGCAAGGTCGAAATGGGTGAAGTCGTTCCCGCAGGCTCGCTCGTAACAACGATCCACCAGCTCTCGAAGCTCAAGGGCGTGGTTGGCATCCCCGAAGACGATATTTCTTACTTCAAAGTTGGAGCCGAGGCCGTGGTCGAAGCGGACGCTTATCCCGAGCGCACGTTCAAGAGCAAGATACATTTCTTGAGCCCCGCCGCGACTGCCAAGACCCGCTCGTTCCTTGCCGAGGTCGCGATCGACAATCGCGACGGTGCGCTCCGGCCCGGCATGATCGTGCGCGTCCGTCTCGTGAAGCAGATCTACGAAGACGTCATCGTGATTCCACGGGACGCGATTCTCGAGCGGGATAGTGGCAACGTCGCTTTTGTGCTCAAAGGAGACAAGGCGGAGCTCCGGAACGTCAAGACGGGACCGAGCGAGAAAGGCGAGATCGTCGTTCTCGAGGGCCTCGAGCCCGGCGACGAGCTCATCGTCACGGGCCACCGCAATCTCATCGACGGCCAGCGCGTTCGATCCGTTGCCGACAATCTCTAAAAGCAAGGTGCACGCGTGAACTTAACGGAATACAGCATTCGTCATCGCTTGACGATCTATGTGCTCATCGTCCTCATCGTCATGGTCGGCGCGAGCACATATGTCTCGATGCCGCGGGAATCCTTTCCCGAGGTCGAGATCCCGCTCATCATCGTGTCCACGGTCTATCCTGGGGTGGCGCCCGCGGACATGGAGACACTCATCACGCGTCCAATCGAGACGGAGCTCAAAGGGATCTCGGGCATCAAAGAAACTCGTTCCACGAGCTCCGAAAGCCTTTCGTCGATTCAGGTGGAGTTCAATCCCGAGGTGGATCTCGACACCGCCATTCAGAAAGTGCGCGAGAAAGTCGACCTCGCCAAAGCTGATTTGCCGCCGGAGGTGGACGATCCACGCATCCAGGACGTGGACATTTCGCAGATCCCGATTCTTGTCGTGAGCATGACGGGTGAAGTGGGCCTCGTGCGGTTGACAGATATTGCGAAAGATCTCAAAGACGACCTCAAAGCGCTCCCAGGCGTCAATCGCGTGCAGATCATCGGGGGCAAGACGCGGGAAGTTCATGTCTATGTCGACCCGAAGCGCTTGTCTTTCTACGAGGTCAGCTTGGCCGATATCGTCAAGTCCGTTGGTCGTGAGAACTTGAACATCCCAGGGGGCGAAATCGAGGTCGGCCGACTCAAATATCTCGTCCGCTTGCCGGCGGAGATCGAAGACCCGATGGAGGTCGAAGACTTCGTGATCGAAGTGCGCGACGGTGAGCCGATCTACATTCGCGACGTTGCCTATGTCAAGTACGGGTTCGAAGAAGAAGCGACGCTTTCACGCGTCGACCAAAATCCGTCGGTCACGCTCACCATCGAAAAGCGCACCGGGTCGAACCTCATCGCGGTCGCGGATTCCGTGAAAGCGGAGCTCGCGCGCCAGCAAGCCGGACTGCCCGAAGGCACGGTCGTCACCATTCTCGGCGACCAGTCCCAGCAGATCCGCGAGATGGTGAGCGAGCTCGAGAACAATATTCTCTCGGGGTTGATCCTCGTTGTCGCCGTCCTCATGGCATTTCTCGGTTTCCGGAACTCGGTCTTCGTCGCCATCGCCATCCCACTGTCGATGCTGATCTCGTTCGTGGGCATTCAATGGATGGGCTACACGCTCAACATGATTGTGCTCTTCAGCTTGATCCTCGTGCTCGGGATGCTCGTTGACAATGCGGTCGTGATCGTCGAGAACATCTACCGCCATCGCGAAATGGGAAAAGACGGGATCACCGCAGCTTCCGTGGGTACGCGGGAAGTCGCGATGCCGGTCATCGCCTCCACGATCACGACGCTTTGTGCCTTCGCTCCGATGCTGATCTGGCCCGGCATGATTGGCAACTTCATGTCCTACCTGCCCGTCACACTCATGATCGCTCTTTCCGCCTCGCTTCTCGTGGCGCTCGTCTTCAACCCGACGCTTTGCGCCTACTTCATGACAGCGCCTCCCAAGACCAAGGCCAAAAGCGAAGGCAAGTTTCTCAGCCGCTACCGAAAGCTTCTCGGCTGGCTTCTGGAGCCCGCGCCCGACGAAGGCACCATAGGCTATTTCTTCCGGAACTGGGCGCTTCCGCTGGTTTTCGTTCTCTTCGCATTTCTCGGGATGGTCATCTTCATGGCCGCCATGTTGCTCGAGACGGAACATCCCACGATTTACGTGGTCGCGACATGGCTCATCGGTGTCGGCACGGTCGCCTTCGCTCTGCAGGGTGCCGTCTGGCTCGTGTGGAGTCTGGCGCGTCTTGCCACGGGCTGGAGTCCCTACGTAACCGACCGGTGCTCCGCCGCCATTTGGACGATGGGAGCGCTTTTCGCGTTCACTCTTGCGGCCTACAGCGTCCTCGGACAGGGGATGGAGTTCTTTCCGGAGATGGACCCGGAGCAAATCTTCGTGGACGTCGAGGCGCCGAGCGGCGCGACGCTCGAGACCTCGGACGAAATCGTGCGCCGCATCGAAGCCAGAACCGGAAAGACCCAGGACCTTCTACATACCGTGGCCAATCTCGGTTCAAAAGGCACCAGCATCATGGGCGGTGACACGCTCGGCGGCGGTGCCGGCGGAGTTTCGAACAACAGCCGCATTACTTTGGATCTCGTCGATCGCCAAGCGCGCGAGCGAAGAAACTCCCTCCTGACGATGGAGGAAGTGCGGGAAGCGATCTCGAATCTCGACGGGGCGGAGATCAAAGTGGACAAGCCCCAACAAGGTCCACAAGTCGGAAAACCCGTCACGATCCGCATCGTCGGCGACGACTTCGACGAGCTCGCGCGCCTCACTCAGGAAGTGAAAACCAGCATACGGAGCGTGCCCGGTCTCGTGAATCTCGACGACGACTTGGATCGCGGCAAGCCGGAGCTACGGCTGCACGTGGACCGCATCGAAGCCATGCTCGCCGGTGTCAACACTCAGGAGATCGCGACGATGGTGCAGACCGCGTTGCGCGGCACGGAGGCCTCGAAATATCGTATCGGTGAAGACGAGTACGACATTACCGTGCGGCTCGCTCCCGAAGCGCGCAGCTCGCTCGACGACCTCGGCGACCTCACCGTGCCGGATGAAGACGGCGTCCCAATTCCGCTCCGGACGCTCGTTGAGATCGAGCCCGGTGTCGGCCCCGCAGCCGTCAACCGCGTCGACTTGAAGCGCGTCGTGACCATCGACGGAGACGTCGTGCGTGCGCGCGGACGCACGGAAGATTCCGTGCGGCAAGAGGTCGCGGCACGGCTTGCGAAGATCGACTTTCCTCCAGGTTACCGCTGGTCCTTCGCGGGATCGAATCAGGACGAGCAAGAATCCCAGGCTTTTCTTCAGCGAGCTTTCGTGATTGCGGTGCTGCTCATTTCGCTCGTGCTGGTGACACAGTTCGACTCCCTCATCTTGCCGATCACGATCATGATCTCCGTGCTTTTGTCGCTCATCGGAGTTTTGTGGGGCTTGATCATCACGGGGACACCGTTCGGCATCATCATGACGGGCATCGGAGTGATCTCGCTCGCCGGCATCGTGGTCAATAACGCGATCGTGCTGTGTGATTTCATCCGTCAACTCCGCGAGAGTGGGATGGAGAAGACCAAGGCCGTGATCGAAGCCGGGATTATCCGCCTCCGGCCGGTGCTCCTCACGGCGGTCACGACCGTTCTCGGGATCATCCCTCTAACACTCGGGATCAATATCGACCTCTTCAAAGGCACCATAAGCCCCGGAGGTCAGTCTTCACAATGGTGGGGGCCGATGGGCGTGGCTGTGATCTTCGGTTTGACGGTCGCGACGGTCCTGACGCTCGTGGTGGTGCCCGTGACCTATCACAGCTTGGACTCACTTTCCGGTGTTTTGACCACCCTCCCGGATCGATGGCGGCGGCGCGGCGCCCGCTCCGAGCTCCCCGAGGGAACGGAGATTCAAACGCGAGAAGTCCACGAGGCCCAGTGATTCCGCCTGCGGTATAATTGCCCCTTGCCTGAGCACCGGCCTGTGGAGGAGGGGTGCAAGAGTGGCTTATCTGGCTAGCCCGGAAAGCTAGTGTACCGGCAACGGTACCGTGGGTTCGAATCCCACCCCCTCCGCCAATCAAGAAAGAGGTAGCAAATAGTGGATAGCTCGAGCTATCACCGAAATAGGAGCAAAATGTCCCGCGGCTCAGGTCCTGTGCGAGTCGAGCCTGTGAACCCCGTCAGACCCGAGAGGGAGCAGCGGTAAGCGGACCCTCGATTGTGCTGCAGGTCGCCTGAGCCGCGGGGCTCCAGATTCTCCGAAGTCGAATCGAAAAGGATAGCATTTAGCGTTTCTAGCATGGCCTACGAAGTTCTAGCCCTCAAGTACCGGCCCAAGGTATTCGAAGACCTCGTGGGTCAGGAAGCGGTCACGCGCACGCTGACCAACGCGATCCAGCAAGACCGGATCGCCCACGCGTTCCTGTTCGCGGGCGTTCGTGGGGTCGGGAAAACGACGACGGCGCGTATTCTCGCGAAAGCGCTCAACTGTGAGAGCGGTCCGACGGTGCGGCCGTGCGGCACGTGTGCCGCTTGCGAGGAAATTGCGCGCGGACGCTCGCTCGATGTCCTCGAGATCGACGGCGCGAGCAATGCCGGCGTCGAGCAAGTTCGCGAGCTCATCGATTCAGCACGCTACGCCCCGTCTCGGGATCGGTTCAAGATCTACATCATCGACGAAGTCCACATGCTGTCAACGGCGGCCTTCAACGCGCTCTTGAAGACACTCGAAGAGCCGCCGCCGACGGTAAAGTTCATCTTCGCGACGACCGAGCACCACAAGATCCCGGACACGATCCTTTCACGGTGCCAGGAGCACGAGTTCCGGACCGTCGCGCCCGGTGAGGTCGCGCAGCAGCTCCGTATGATCGCAAACGCCGAGGGCATCGAGATCACCGAAGGGGCCATCCGCACGGTGGCGCGCGCGGCTAGTGGAAGCCTGCGGGACGGGATTTCCGCGCTCGACCAAGTGATCGCCGCTTCCAGCGAAAAGATCGAAGAGCACGACGTCACGGAGCTTCTCGGCCTCATCGAGCGGGACGTGCTGCGTCAAACGGCCAACGCCCTCACCGGCCAAGACACCGCGAGCATCTTGAAGATCGTGGACGAGCTCGTCCGCGGTGGGCGCGACTTGCGTAACTTCATATCAGCGCTCATGCAATATTTCCGCGACATCCTCGTCGCGAAAGTCGCGCCCGAAGCTTCCGAGCTCTTCGAGCTTCCTGGTGAGACCTCGGGGCTCGAAGATCTCGCGGCCGAGCTCTCCGAGGAAGACTTGCTACGCGGGCTCGAGGTGCTCACGCGAACGGAGATCGAGCTTCGTACGTCACCCGAGCCGCGCTTCCACGTGGAAGTGGCGCTCTTGAAGCTCTCGCAGCTACGCAAGCTTGCTTCCTTCGAAGATCTGCTCGAGCGTTTCGAGGCGCTCGTCGCCGGCGAGCCACCGCCACCCTCCTCAGGCTCGGAGCCCAAGCCGCGCGTGGTCGCGAAACCGACCAAGCCTGAGCCCCAGGCCTCGCCGACGCCGGAGGCGAAGGCTGGACCGCCGGAGCAATCGACTCAGGGCGCCTCGACACCGGATGACTGGACGGCGGAAGTCCCTCTTCTCGGCGAGGCCGAGCGCGAACCGTCGACCGATTTCATGAGCCAACTGGTCGAGCAGCTCAAAACGGCCAAGCCGATGCTTCACGCGATCGTGAGTCACCACACGAGCTATGAGCTCGACGGCAACCGCCTGACGCTGAGTTTTCTTTGGAGCCACAGAGTTCTCGCCGAGCAACTCGAGCAGAAGATGCTGAAGGCTCTACTCGAAGAGCACGCTTCGCGCCTCGCCGACCGGAAACTATCGGTCACCGTCCGGGTCCAGGAAAACGGCGCCACCAAAGACGCGGCTCCGCCCGCGCCCATCGAAACAGAAGACAAATCCTCGGAAGACCTTCAAGAGCGAGCGCGGCGCGACCCGCTCGTGCGGCAGTTCATCGATACGTTTCAAGGTGAGATTCAGAGCGTGAAGAAACCGGAGGCGTGAGTTTAGAACCCCAGACTGTTTGGAGCCCCTACTACCTTTGGAGTCAAAGATGAAAATGAACCAAATCATGAAGCAAGCCCAAGCGCTTCAGGAGAAATTCAAGAAACAGCTCGACGACCTGCGTGTGGAAGCTACGGCCGGAGGCGGGATGGTGACGGTTCACATGAGCGGCAACAAGGCCATCCTCGGAGTGACGATCGACCCGGAAGTCGTCGACAAGGACGACGTCGAAATGCTGCAGGACCTCGTGACCGCGGCCGTCAACGAGGCGTCACGCAAGGTCGACGAAGAAGCTCAAAGCCAGCTCGGCTCCATCGCGGGCAACATCCCTGGTCTCTTCTAGTGTGAAAGACTATCCAGAGCCCGTGTCCCGGTTGATCGCGAAGCTGAAGGAGCTACCGGGGATCGGGGCAAAATCGGCACAGCGCATCACGTTCCACATCCTACGAGCCAGCGCGGACGACGCGGAGCATCTCGCTCGAGCGATCCAGAACGTGAAGGAAAAGATCGTCACGTGTTCTGTCTGCAACAACGTGACCGACGATGACCCCTGTGCTTATTGTTCGAGCCCCGATCGAAACTCTCGGCTCATCTGCGTTGTCGAAGAGCCCCCAAACGTCGTCGCCATCGAGAAGACCCACGAGTTCAAAGGGCGCTATCATGTACTAATGGGAAGCCTCTCGCCGCTCTCGGGTATCGGTCCGGAGCAGCTCAAAATCACGGGTCTCTTGTCGCGGCTCGCCGACGGTGAAGTTGAAGAAGTGATTCTCGCGACGAATCCCAACGTGGAAGGCGAGGCGACGGCTATCTATCTCTCGAAGCTCATCAAGCCTCTAGGAGTCAAGGTGACCCGCATCGCCATGGGGATTCCCGTCGGCAGCGAGCTCGACTATGCCGACGAAGTGACCGTCGGAAAAGCCTTGGAAGGCCGCCGTGAGTATTGAATCTATGTGATTTAGAGCGCAACGCCGCTTGCTAAGTGGCCATCTTTTCGATATATCTGTAAGGTAATCAAGCCCGCAATCTTAAATCCCGCGTGCAGGTCTCGGACGGAGGAAATCAGAGTCATGGCGACCACTGATGTGGTGATGTATGACGAGGAGTTTAATCAGATCAAGACGATTCTGAGCAAGCTCCGCACCGACGCCAACACGAAGCTCGTTTTTCTGGTCGACAAGAACGGTCAGCAAATCGCCGCGCACGGCAATATCGACAATCTAGACACCACGTCATTGGCATCTCTCACTGCCGGCAATGTTGCGGCAACAGATGCTCTCGCCAAGCTCATCGGTGAAAAGGAATTCTCGGTGCTCTTTCACGAAGGTGAGAAAGACAATATCCATATTTCTATCGTTGGGCTTCGTGTCATTCTCGTGGTGATTTTCGACGAGCGTTCGTCTCTCGGCCTGGTTCGGCTGCGTGTCAAAAAGGCCGCGGTGGAGCTCAACGGCGTATTCGACAGCATCATGCAGAAGGTCGAAGCCGAGAAGTCTTCTGGGGGGAGTTTCGAATCCCCATTCGCGGAAATTACCGACGAAGACATCGACAGCTTGTTCAGTGAGTGAGGCTGGACGATGACATTCATCAACTACGCCTCACGCGAAATCAACTGCAAGATCGTGTATTACGGTCCCGGCCTGTGCGGGAAGACCACCAACTTGCAGTTCATTTACGAAAAGACGAATCCGAGCGCCAAAGGTAAGCTCATCTCTCTAGCGACGGAGACCGACCGTACGCTCTTTTTCGACTTCCTACCTCTCGAGCTAGGAAACGTGCGCGGTTTCAAGACGCGGTTCCACCTCTATACGGTGCCCGGGCAAGTGTTCTATGACGCTTCCCGAAAGCTCATCCTAAAGGGTGTGGATGGCGTCATCTTCGTTGCCGATTCCCAGCGCGAGCGCATGGACGCGAATGTAGAGAGCCTCCGAAACCTCGAGCAGAACTTGAAGGCTCAAGGCTACGAGATTCGAAGCCTGCCATACGTCCTTCAGCTGAACAAACGCGACTTGCCGAGCGCACTTCCCGTCGAGGAGATGAAGGCGAAGCTCGGCCTCAATAACGAGCCCGTGCTCGAGGCCATCGCAGCCTCGGATGGGGGGATCGGCGTGTTTGACACGCTCAAGGCGGTCGCCAAGCTCGTCTTGCAAGACTGGATCAAGACGACGTAAGTACCCCGTGCTATAATCACGGGCTCTCGTTCCCCGGTAGCTCAATTGGTGGAGCGCCGGACTGTTAATCCGTAGGTTGTTGGTTCGAGTCCAACCCGGGGAGCCAATCCTTCCCCCGCTTAGCGAGAGATCAAGACTTTAAGGCGAGTCCGTATACGTTGCTGCTCTCTCGTAGCTCCAGAATGCCTACCGAGAGATGTCCGAGCACCGCGCGCGGTCTGCTCTTAGGTGAGCGGGCTCAATGCAATGACGGAACCTGTCGGTTCCATCCCGTTGATGCGCGAGAGGATGAACGCTTCATGCGGTTTCATAGCCACCCGCTCCATGAGCACGAAGGAGTCTTTGGTGAGCCAGAGATGGCGGTCATCGTCTAGGAGCGTTTGGACGTGATTGTCGATCGAAGGCGTTCGGCGGGCCGCCTCCATGATGATATCGAGAATAGTGACGGGCTCGACGACGACTTGGATCACGTCCGCCGTCTTCTTGAAGGCCATCTTCTTCGGAGCTTGGATCATCACGTTCGAAGAGACTTCGAGAATTTGCATCCGAACGAATTCCTCGATTTCTTCTGACTTTATGATGTTCAGCTCTACGAGCACTTCGCTGAGGCGCCTACCCTTCCTGGCGAAAATGTCGGCATCTTTCAAGTTTTGCTCGGTGATGGAGCCCTGGCGGACCATCACCTCGCCCAACCGTTCCGCGTTGTCGGAAGAGCGAGCCGAGGTCACACCTCCTTCACGAAACACCATGTGGCGCGTGACCGACGCTCCCTGGCACGTCAAGATGCGGGTGCGGCGCTCGCGCGCGAATGTTTGCAGTGTCTTGAGAATCTGTGAATTCATGTCTGATAAACTCGCTGACGTAGCCTTGGATGCACAAGCACTAGCGCAAGCCCCACACTTCCAGAAGCGTCTGTTGACTCATGGAATGCAGAATGCGTACCAGCTGGGTGCATGGGCTTGCACGCAAGCGGACGTGGAAACGCTTTAATCAGAATGAGTTGCGCTGGATTGCCAGGAGCCCCGAGCTCGCCATTTGGCACCCGTGTAGGACTTAGAACGCAGCCCTATAGTATTTCGCCCGCGTCGCTCAGGGCATTTGTTCGCGAATCACCGTCGAGTTGGCTTGGAGCCAGTCCCCGATGGACTTCGCGAGGCGGCCCAAATCCCGCCCTCCGGAGCCGCTTTGGGAGAACTCCTTGCTAAAGTTTCCCATGCGGAGCACGGCCCACATCTTTTTCGCTTTCTCGTCGGGAGTCCACAGGTGGCGCAAGGCGAGACCCGCCTCATCGAGCTCCACGGCCAACCGTCCTTGCCCCAAATACAGAACCGTAACGTGGGCCCTCTCGCGAGAATAGGCGAGCTCCATCACGGGCTCCGCATATTCGCCGAGCTCGCGTCGAAACGTATCCAGCCGCTCGTCGTTGAGGTGCTTTTCGCTGTCGCGGCTGAACGTGTAGACACTGATACGGTTCGGTTGCGCATTAAGGAAGCCGAGGCCGGCGCCGGCCACGAGCACGGCCGGAATGAGAATCGATCTCAATTTCGGACGCATATTATTAAAAAGCAAAACCACCGAACCATAAATTCTTACTTTTGAAACATGCTCCCGATCCCGCCAATGGCGTCGAGCACCGAGCCCTCGCCTTTGCCGCCGCCGCCCGTCTGCGGTGCCGCCTCCCAAATCCGACCTGCGAGCCGGCTGAAGGGAAGCGATTGAAGCCAAACCCTTCCCGGGCCGGTGAGGCTTGCGAAAAAGAACCCCTCTCCACCAAAAATAGCCGACTTGATCCCGCCCACGAATTGGATGTCGTAGGTCACGCTAGGCTCGAGCGCAACGATACAGCCGGTGTCAACGCGAAGATTCTCGCGGGCGTCGAGCCGGCGCTCGATGGTCGTGCCACCGGCGTGCAGAAAAGCCAGGCCGTCACCTTCGAGGCTCTGCATGATAAAGCCCTCTCCGCCGAAGAGCGCCACGCCGATCTTCTTCTGAAAGGCAATGCTGATCGCGACGCCTTTGGCGGCGCACAAGAACGCGTCTTTTTGCGCGATGAGCCTACCACCCATTTCCGCGAGATCCGCAGCCATGATCTTGCCTGGATAAGGCGAAGCGAAAGCCACCCGTTGTTTCCCGGAGCCCTGGTTCACGAACTCCGTCATGAAGAGGCTTTCTCCCGTGAGCACTCGTTTTCCCGCTCCGAGAAGCTTGTTCATGAACCCCCCGCCCTCTCCACTACCATCTCCGAAGATCGTCGTCATCTCGATCCCGGACGTCATGTACATCATGGCGCCCGCCTCGGCGACGGCGCCGTCACCGGGGTCGAGCTCGATCTCGACGAATTGCATCTCCTCGCCTACGATGTCGTAATCGACTTCGTGCGCGCGGCGACCTGCTGGAGGTGGAGGGGGTAGTGGTGCAACGCTGGGGCCGCCGCCCGAAAGCACGCCTCTGAGCTCTGCGACCTGAGAGGCGGCCGTCCAACCGCTCATCCCTTGTTTGAAAACGAGAGACTCGGGGCCATATTCACCCGATTGAAACCCGCTCGCGAGTTCGCTCCGGATCATAGGACCGACTCTTTCGCTACCACGCGCGGCGTACCACTCCTTCGCGTCGTTCATTTTCAGTGACTCCCCCATAGGATTCGTGTGGGTTTGGGACGGGCCGGAGTATAGCAGACTTGCGCCGCGCGCCCGCGTCGCCGTAGATTGTGGGTCGCAAATGCTCCGCGTCTTCCAATTGATGGTTGTATCCCTTCTCGTTTGTGCGGGGTCCCAAGCACGAGACGAAGCACCGACCCCGATCATTGCGACCATCGAAATCTATGTCGCGGGCGTGTTCGAGGACGAAAACGGGGACACATCCAACTTGTGGCCCTATAGGGCGGCCAATAGGCTGCATATCGAGACACGCGAAAGCATCATCCGTCAGGAGCTTCTCTTCGCGGTCGGGGACCCTCTCGACCCGGAAGTGGTTGCTCAAACCGAGCGAAACCTGCGCGCTTTGCCTTTCTTGCGACGAGCAGAAATCGAATCGACTATCTTGGCGGACGGGCGTGTCCTTTTGCGCGTCACTACCTCCGATGCATGGTCGACGGCACCAGAGTTTCGTGTAGCCAAAGTCGGGAACGAGTGGATCTGGGCAGCGGGCGCGTCCGAGACCAATTTGTTCGGCTTGGGTAAGCAGCTCCGGCTGCTGCATGACTCCAATCTGGATCGTGACGAGACTTTCATGTTCTATCGCGATCCTCGAACATTCGGCTCCCGCGTCACGAGCGCCGTGTTGCTCTCGAGCGCCTCCGACGGGCATCGGATCAACCTCTACGCGACCCGCCCGTTCTTTTCGATTGGCACGCTTTGGAGCGTCCACGCCACGTTCGAGGACTTCGATCGCCTCGACCCATTGTTCAAGGACGGCGAGCGTGTCGCTCAGCTTAGACATTACCGTCGACGAGGCGAGTTTAATGCCGCCCGCGCGGTAAAGCGCAGCCCGACGAGCGCCGTGCGGCTTCATCTCGCCTATGCGAGCTCCGAGGACGACATCGCCGAAGGCGAGAACGTCCGGCGCTTCGGCCTACTCCAGGTCGGCGTAAGCAGCGTCGATCACCGTTTCCTGGAGCTCACCTATATTAACCAGTTCGAGCGGACCGAAGATTTCAATCTCGGGAACGTGGCCTCGGCCTTCTTCGGAATCTCGACCCGCGCGCTCGGCGGCGAGGATCTCACGTCTTATTCCTTTTTTCTCGGCGAGCGCCGAGGGCTTAAGCTTCCTGGGGTTGGCTTCGTTCTCGGAGATATTTCCTGGCGGGCACGCTATCGAAACGACCGGATCGAGAACGGGGTCCTCCACGCTCGCGCGAACCTCGTGCAAAAGCTGTCGCTCCGCAGGCTGATTCTCGCCAAGGCCGACTTTTTCTACGGGACCGAGCTCGATCCAGAAGTGCAGTTCCGGCTCGGGGCGGAAAGCGGTCTTCGCGGCTACCCCGTCCGTCAGTTCAACGGCAATCGCTCGTTGCTCCTCAGTTTGGAAGGCCGCTGGTTCCTCACGGATAACATCGCCCGGCTCGTGTCGGTTGGCATCGCCGCCTTTTTCGATTCCGGCTTCGCCTGGCCTGACAGCCAGCCTATGCGCCTTTCAGACATGCACTCGGATATCGGCGTGAGCTTGTTGCTGGGCGCGAACCGTGTCTCCGCATCGACACCGGGCGTCCGCATCGATTTCGCTTACGCGCTCGACCCGATCGAGGGCCGGAGCCGCTGGCTGCTATCGGCAGGCTCCCGCATCGGCTTCTAGATACAGAGCTGTATCACCCAAATCTATAAGTGAGAATGTACTTCGGGGCGGCTTCCGGGAGTACAATCTCGGCGGAGGTTCATTTGAGGTCGATCGTCAAGCTTTCCGCTGTCGTCGTTGTTTGGACCATCGCTTCCGGCGCCCTCGCTCGCGATCTCGATGTTGACGCGCTCGACGTCTACGCCCAACGCGCGCTCGAGGCCTTCGACGTTCCCGGGGCCGCCATCGCCATAGTCAAAGATGGTGACGTCGTTTTCTCCAAAGGTTTTGGCGTGCGGACCCTGGGTAGCCCCGCGCCGGTGGACTCCAATACCCTCTTCGCAATCGCGTCGTGCTCCAAAGCGTTCACGACCGCCGCGCTCGCCATCCTCGTCGATGAAGGGAAAATCTCTTGGAACGATCGCGTCATCGATCACTTGCCGAAGTTTCGACTCTACGATCCTTGGGTCACGCGTGAGATCACGATCCGCGATCTCGTGACGCATCGTAGCGGCTTCCGCTCTGGCGGAGGTGATTTACTTTGGCTGCGCTCCACCTATAGCCGCGACGAACTGATGGAACGGCTTCGCTACTTGAAGCCGGTCCGGAGCTTTCGCAGCCGCTACACCTATTCGAACGTCATGTTCATCGTCGCGGGGCAAATCATTCCGGCGGTGACTGGAAAGAGCTGGGACACATTCGTTCTAGAGCGTATCTTCGCGCCACTCGGGATGTCGCACGCAAATTCGAGCATCACCGCCCGCGCGGCGGACGGCAATTGGGCGAGGCCTCACGTCTTCATGGATTCTGAAGTCCGGCCGATCGAGAGCGAGAACGTCGACACGCTCGGGCCCGCCGGCGCCATCAATGCCAGCGTCTCCGAACTTTCGAAGTGGCTCCTCGTTCAGCTCGGCCGCGGCAAGCTCGGCGAGACCCGTATCTTCAGCGAGAGGCAGTCGAAGGAAATGTGGTCTCCGCAGATTACCATCGGTATCGGAAATCCACTACGTCCTCTCAGGGCGCTGAAGCCAACGTGGTACGCGTACGGCCTAGGCTGGAGGCTCAAGGACTACAGGGGACAGAAGATGGTCTATCACGGCGGCGGCCTGGCCGGGGTGACGTCCTTCACAACGCTCGTTCCCGGCGAGCGTCTCGGCATCGTGATCTTGACGAATCAAGAGACATCGTTTCAATCCTCCTTGACCTATTGGATCCTCGACGCCTATCTGGGCGACGCGCCGCCCACCGATTGGATTGCAGCGCGCCAGGACGCGGGCAAGATCTTGAACCGGCGCTTTCACGAACGGATGGACGCTCTTCTTGCGGCACGCGTCGAAGAGACCTCGCCGTCGCTGAGCCTCGGGAGCTATGCCGGCACCTTCAACGATGCGCTGTATGGGAATGTCACGGTGGAGGCATCGAATGGCCAACTCTTGATGCGCTTTTCAAGATCGCCTTCATTCAAGGGTCCCCTCGAGCACTGGAACCACGACACGTTCGTCGTCCGTTGGGGCCATCATTCGAATGCGGACGCGTTCGTCACGTTCTCGCTCGGAGCGGACGGCTCCGTCGACGCCATGGACCTCAGACCCTTCTCCCCCGCCGCCGACTCGGCCTACGACTATGAGGACCTTTCCTTTCGGCCGGTTCGCCAGTCGAACTAGGCTGCTTGGACCAACGCATTGATGATGGTAAACGATACCGCAACGACCGGATGCGTTCGGGATTTGATGTTGTCTCGAAAAGGGATCGGTTCTCGCTGGGTCCTCGTAGGGCTTCTGGTCCTGATGGTCGATGTCGGACGCGTGACCGGTCAAACACTCGAATCGGCAGCTATTGAAGCACTGTACTGTCTCGATTTTGAAGTCGCGGAAGGAAAATTCCTGCAGCTGATCGAGGAGGATCCGACCAACCCGACTTATTGGAACCTGCTGGCCTCATCCATCTGGCTGAAGATCGTCTACCAGCAGGAGAAGATGAACCTGGTAGGCTACACGGGTTCCGGGACGCCCGACTCCGGTGACATGGTCAACGCCGAAACGGTAACCCGGCTTCACCGCACGCTCGCCCGGGCCGTCGAAACAGGTGAGACCATTTTAGCGGATCATCCGGATGACATCGAGACGCTTTACGCGTTGGGGGTCGCTCACGGCACGCTCGCAGCATTCGAGGCAACAGTCAGGCGTGCCTACCTCAAAGCCAACGGCGAGGCGAGAAAGGCTCGTGACTACCACATGAGGGTTCTCGCGCTCGATCCATCCTACAACGACGCCCGGCTGACGATCGGCACCTACGATTACACGCTGGGCGTGATCCCGGGTTTCATCCGCTTTCTGCTCGGACTCATCGGTATCCGGGGCGGCGACAAGCAAGGCGGTATCGAGCAGCTGGAATATGCCGCCCAGCTCGGCCGTCGAGCCAGCACGAACGCGAAGATGGTATTGGTCGTCATCTACAAAGGCGAGAAGGAATACGATAGAGCTCTCGCTGTTCTAAACGACCTCCATGCGCGCTACCCGAGGAACTTCCTCCTGGAGCTGATCCAGGGATCCGTGTACGAACGCAAAGAAGAATGGGGGCGTGCGAGCAAAGTCTACGGTTCCGTTCTAGCTAAGATTCAGACTGGGCAAGATGATTACGACCGCCTCGAGCTCGATTCTGTGCTCTTCAAGGTCGGTGAGATCAACGTTCGCGGGTTCGAGACGGAGGGATTGAGCCTCGAAGAGGCCGTGGATGCGTTCGAGAAGGTCGTCATCAGCGACGAGGCGGGCGACAACCTTAAGGGAAGGTCCCACCTGTGGATGGGGAAGATATTCGACTCCGGCAATCAGCGAGCTCTTGCGCTGAAGCAGTACAACGCGGTGCTGGTACTCGATTGTGCCGACGACCTCAAGCGCAAAGCGAGAGACTACCGACGTCGGCCTTTCAAGGGTTGATCCTTCTCTGCTAGAGGCGGTATTAGGGCTCGATGCTGCGCCAAAAAGCGAAGGCTATCTTCGAAGCGGGTCTCGCACGGATGGAGCCCTCCCGCTTGGTGGAAGACATCGCGCTGCCGTCTCCGGCGGGCTCCGGCCGACTGCTGGTCTTCGGCGCGGGAAAAGCCTCGGCGCATCTCGCCGCTTCGCTCGAGGACCATCTCGACGGCAGGGACTACACAGGACGCGTCCTCGTCAAGCACGGGCACGGGGCAGCCTTGTCGCGTCTGAGCATAGAGGAGGGCGGGCATCCACTCCCGGACGCCGCCGGACTCGACGCAACCACACGACTTCGCAACGACCTGACGAGCACGCAAGCCGACGACCGCGTTGTCTTTCTGCTCACGGGCGGCGCTTCGGCGCTTCTCGTGGCCCCCGCCAACGGACTGAGTCTCGAGGACAAGGTCTTCATAACAGGGCTACTCCTGCGCTCGGGCGCCACGATCCAAGAGCTGAACGCGGTGCGCAAGCACCTTTCGGCGGTCAAAGGAGGACGCCTTCTCGAGCAACTCTTACCGGCAAGGGTCCTGACGCTCGTGGTGTCCGATGTTATTGGCAACGATCTCTCTTCGATCGGGTCCGGTCCGACGACGGCGGACCCATCGACGTTCGAAGAGGCGGTGGCGATCTTGGACCGATACCACGTTTCCGACGAGGCGCCCGAGCGTGTGATGAAACATCTGTGGGAAGGAGCGCGAGGTGCTATTCCCGAGACCCCGAAGCCAGGCGCGGCGGCGCTCGGGAACGTGGAGCACATCATCCTCGGCAGCAATCGGGACCTCGTGGAGGCGGCGCGCGCCGAAGCTTCCGCGCTCGGCTTTACTGTCGAGATTTTTGCCGAGGACCTCGTAGGCTCCGTCCACGAACGGGCCCGGGCATTTGCCAAAGCACTTCGCGCGTGCCAAAAAAGGCCGGGGCCGGTCGCTCTCATCGCCGGCGGCGAGCTCACCCTCGAGGTTACCGGCACCGGATTGGGCGGGCGAAGCCAGGAATTCGCGCTCGTCACGGCCCGCGAGCTCGAGGGCGCGGCAGGCGTCGCCGTGTTGGCGGCAGGGAGCGACGGCACCGACGGTCCGACGGACGCGGCCGGCGCTTTCGCGGATGGCGACACGTGGGCGCGCGGGCGCGAGACGGGCCTAGCGCCCGAAGAATATCTCGCGAACAACGACGCATATTCTTTTTTTGATGCCTTGGGCGCTTTGTTGAAGACAGGCCCCACGGGCACCAACGTCAACGATTTGATGATCGGGCTGACTAGCGGGTTCGAGCACTAGGGAGCGGTCAGCTTAGCAAGGTCGTAGGCAGCTTCCTCGGCCCATTGGGACGCCTGGTCTTTATCGATATAGCGCCGCAGGGCGCGGACCGCGGGGTAATGCATGTCCATCGCCTGATAGAACTTACCGTAATTGTAAAGCACGCTCAGGTCCTCGGGATCGAGGGCTTCGGCTTCGCGTAAAAGAGCAAGACCTCTCTGGTGGAAGGCGTGGCCTCCATCAGGGTCGATGCGCGCCCGTTCATAGTGAATGACGGCCAAACCGTTGACCACGCTGACGGAACCCGGGTCCTGGTCGCGGACACGGGTGAGAAGCTCCTCTGCCTCGTTGAGTTGTCCGTCGTCGAGAAGTAATAGCCCGAGCACGAGCAGCGCCTCGGTCTCTGGAGCGCGCTCGACGGCGGCACGAAGATTCGCCACGAGCTGGAGCTCACCGTCATTGACGGTGTCGAACCCGCTGCGGACCACGCCGGCCCGCTCGAACTCCGCGATGTAGCGGAGAGGTATGCGCCCCGTCGCCTGGCGCAACTCCACGAGCGCCGCGAGCGTTTCCACGGCGGTACGGCGACTCACAGCCGGAAGCCAAAAGCGCGTCCGGACGATAGATCCTCCGGAAAGAATCAGTGCCGCCAGAACGAACGTAACGATCATGGGCTTCCATTCGAAGCCCGCGCCTGGTGCCGCCGACGCATCGATATGCGGTCGCAATCGTGCGAGGATCGCCCGCGTCGGCCTGGGTGAGCTGCTGGATGAGGTCACGGTTGGCAAGGCGCTTCAGGTCGGTCATGGCGTCATCACATCGCAGTATTGGGAGAACATCTGGGTTTGCGGTTTATCTGTCGGGGGTCGTCTATCCATAATAGAGGGTGGGATGGGGTCTGAAAAGTGTGTCGCGGACGAGGTGCGGTCCGAGTTCAAGGTATACTCCTAGAATGTTCCAATCGGCGTCATCCACGCGCACGCGCTCGACAACGGTGCTTGCCATCACCCTCAAAGGGCAAACGGCCGTGGCCGCGGACGGTCAAGTGACGCTCGGCGACACGGTGGTCAAACACGGCGCTAGAAAACTCAGGCGCTTGTCGGATGGAAATGTCGTGGCCGGATTTGCGGGAACGACCGCCGACGCGCAAGCTTTGTTCAGCAAGTTCGAGGCCAAGCTCGAAGAGTTCAGCGGCAATCTCGAGCGCGCTGCCGTCGAGCTCGCCAAAGACTGGCGAACCGACCGCGCTCTCCGCCGGCTCGACGCTTTGCTCCTCGTCGCAGACAAGAAGCACATCCTGCTACTGTCCGGCAACGGCGATCTCATCGAGCCTGATGACGGTGTCCTTGCCATCGGCTCGGGTGGGCCCTATGCGCTCGCGGCGGCGCGCGCGCTCATGGCCAATACGTCTCTTTCCGCGGCGGAGGTGGCGCAACAAGCGATGAAGATCGCCGCCGAGATTTGCGTCTACACGAACAACCGCATTTTGTTGGAGGAGCTCTGAGCCAGTAGGGAACCATGGTGTTCTATCTGCCCGAATCGACGGACGGGGAGCCGGGTCTCGATCATCTGACGCCCAGGCAAATCGTCCGTGAGTTAGACAAATACGTCGTGGGCCAGAACGCGGCCAAGCGCGCGGTGGCGGTAGCGCTGCGCAATCGCATGCGGCGGTTGAAGCTGCCTCCGGAAATGGCGGGCGAGGTCGCGCCCAAGAACATCATCATGATCGGCCCGACCGGTGTCGGTAAGACGGAGGTTGCCCGACGTCTCGCTCGTCTCTCGAACTCTCCGTTCACGAAGGTCGAGGCGTCCAAGTTTACCGAGGTCGGTTATGTTGGCCGGGACGTTGAGTCGATGGTGCGCGACCTTGTCGAGATCGCGGTCGACCTGGTCCGCGAGGAAAAGCTCTACGCGATCCAAGACAAGGCGGAGGAGAACGCTGAAGAGAGGCTGCTCGACTTGCTCTTGCCGCCAATGCGTCCCGTGGCGACACCCTCGGAGATCTCGGAGCCCTTGGAACCCTCGAAGCCCTTGACGGCGGTCAAGGAAAACAGCGAGCAAGCGCCAGCAGCAGCGCCCCGGACAGATTTCAAAACCACGAGGGAGAAGCTGAGAACGCAGCTTCGTGAAGGCAAGCTCGACCATCGAAACGTCGAAGTCGACGTCCGCGAGCGCGGCACGCCGTCCTTCGAAGTCATCTCCGGGTCGGGCATCGAGGAGATGGACATCAACTTGAAGGACATGCTCCCCGGAATCTTCGGCGGACGCACGCGCAAGCGCGAAATGAAAGTGCCAGAAGCGCTCGAATATCTCATTCAAGAGGAAGAGCAGAAGCTGGTGGACCCGGAACAAGTCGCGCGTCTTGCGGTTGAGCGCACCGAACAGTCGGGTATCATCTTCATCGACGAGTTGGACAAGGTCGCGGGGCGCGAAGGCGGACATGGACCTGACATCTCGCGCGAAGGCGTGCAGCGCGATCTCCTGCCCATCGTCGAGGGAACCTCGGTCAACACGAAGTACGGTATGGTGCGCACGGACCACATTCTGTTCATCGCTGCCGGCGCCTTTCATGTCGCTAAACCCTCGGATTTGATCCCGGAGCTCCAAGGACGCTTTCCGATCCGCGTCGAGCTATCGACGCTCACCCACGACGACTTCGTGCGCATTCTGCTCGAGCCGAAAAATGCGCTCTTGAAGCAGTACCGAGCGCTGCTAGCGACTGAGGGCGTCGAGCTCGAGTTCACCGATGACGCCGTAGAGACGATCGCGTCCTACTCGATGATGGTGAACGAGAGGACCGAGAATATCGGTGCCCGCCGCCTGCACACGATCATGGAGAAGGTGCTCGACGAGCTTCTCTTCGAAGCACCCGAGCTTGCGCAAAAAACGTGGGTTATCGACGGTGACTACGTCAAGAAAATGCTGGACCAGATTGCGAAGGACGACGACATCTCACGCTACATTCTCTGAAAAAGCGCTGTTGGCAGCGCTTTTGATGGCCGCGGTGCTCGTGGCCTGTGGTAAGCGTGGTGACCCTCTTCCCCCGTTGCGGCCGATACCGGGGCCCGCCGACGGGTTCACGATCCGTCAGGTCGGCGACGTCATCCGCCTCGAATGGACGGCTCCGTCCGCAAACCAAGACCAGACCACCGAGAACGTCCTGCTCCGCGACGTCGATATTCGCCGTCGTATCATCGACCTCCCGGCACTCATCGAAGAGCAAACGAAGATCATCGAGCCCAAAGACCCGAAGGACATTACGGAGCCTGACACCACGGAGCCTGACACTACGGAGCCTGACACCACGGAGCCTGACACCACGGAGCCTGACACCACGGAGCCTGACACCACGGAGCCTGACACCACGGAGCCTGACACCACGGAGCCTGACACCACGGAGCCCGAGACCACGGAGCCTGACCGAACCGAGCCTCTCGAGAACGAGACCGAGGGCGAGACCAGCCCCGAAGTCTCGCCCGAGACCGATCCACTCGAGGCGGACGAGTCGCTCGAAGACCTCGGGCCACCTCCACCTCCACTCATCACCATCACGACTTTCGCGCCGAGCTCGCGGCCTCTCGTCACGCTCGAGTCAACGGTGCTCGGCGAGCGCATGTCCTACGACGACCCGCTCGACCCGGCCTGGATCGGCCAACGGGTCGAATATGCCGTCATCTATACCAACAAGAAGAATCGGCGCGGGCCGCCGTCAACGGTCCTTCAAATCGATCCCGCCGAGACGCTTCCGCCTCCTGGAGCGCCCGTCGCCGTATCGGACGATTTGTTCGTGGCGTTGAGTTGGCCGGCCCCGCCAGATTGGCCGCCTCCCGTTGAGACCGCGCCCGTTGAGACTGCTCCCGTTGAGACCGCGCCCGTTGAGACTGCTCCCGTTGAGACCGCGCCCGTTGAGACTGCTCCCGTTGAGACCGCGCCCGTTGAGACTGCTCCCGTTGAGACCGCGCCCGTTGAGACGACTCCGGTCGAAGAAGATGAGGCGGGCGAGTCGGAGACCGTCGAGCTCGACGAAGAAGTCGTTCCGGAGGTCCCGCATTACGCGGTTTTCCGTCGCGCCGAGTCGGACGAGAGTTACCCGGACCGTCCGCTCAACGGGCGGCCAATTCCGATCACGACTTACTCTGACCGCATGGTCGCCTTCGAAGTTCCGTCGTGTTACATCATCCGGACCGTGCCGCCGCCACCTCCCTTGCCAGTGATCATCGACGCGATTGAGGGCACGGAAGAGCTCGCACCAGAGTCCGAGCTCATCGACGAGCCCAAGGAAGAAGGGGGCGAAGTCATCATGAACCCCCTTACCGGCGAGCCAGTAGAGGCCACCCCAGAAACCGAGTCGGTCGAGGAGCCCCCGCCTCTCCCTCTGGATGAGCCTGCGCTGCCTGACGTGCTGGATGAGGAGCAGGAGGCTGAAGTTACCGTCGCCAACGAGAACCCCGTGATCGATCTCGAAGAGGTCCTGGAGCGCGCAGCGCTCGAATCTCCGGACGTACTAGACCTGCTCGGCGATCCCGAAGCGCTCCCGGTCATCATCGTGCCCGTAGCGCCTCCGCTCACCAACGAGGTTCGCTTCGAGAGCACCGCCTCATCCGAAGTGTGTTTGACCCCCGTGGACACGTTCGCGCTTCCGCCTCCGACCGGCCTCATCGGCGTTTCCACCGGAGAAGCCATTCTTCTCACGTGGGACGAGAGCCCGCGGCCGGACGCGGCCGGCTATCGCATCTATCGAGGGGAGAGCGATAACGGTCCGTTCGAGCTCCTGAATGCAGAGCTCATGACCGCGCCCACCTACCGGGACAACACGGCGAGCGCCGGTGTGGACTATCTCTACTACGTCACAGCCATCGATGACGCGCCCGCCCAGAACGAGAGCGAAGCAAGCGAATATGACCAAGTCACGCTCACGCCCCCGTAGTATATTAGGGTACTCAAAAATGTAGTGAACGGCCGCCTAACCGACGGTCGCACGCTGAATCGAGGCCACGATAAATGAAATTCTTTCTGGACACCGCCAACGTAGAAGAGATTAGAGAGCTCGCCGAGCTCGGGCTCGTCGACGGCATCACTACGAACCCGAGCTTGCTCGCCAAAGAGCCGGCGCCGGATCGGGAGATCCTAGAGCAGATATGCGCGATCGTTCCGGGTCCTGTTTCCGGCGAGGTCGTCTCTACCGACACCGCGGGGATGGTGCGCGAAGGCCGCGAGCTCGCGAAGATCGCGCCCAATATCGTCGTCAAATGTCCGCTGATCGCCGAAGGCCTGAAGGCCGTGCGCATTCTCAAAGAAGACGGCATCCGCGTAAACGTCACCCTCTGTTTCTCGGTGCCCCAAGCGATCTTCGCCGCTAAGGCCGGGGCTTACATCGTGAGCCCTTTCGTCGGCCGCCTCGACGATATCGGCACGGACGGGATGTCCCTCATCCGGGACATTCGTCAGGTGTATCAGAATTACAACTTCGAGACCCAGATTCTCGTCGCAAGCATTCGCGGCCCACTTCATGTGATCGAGGCGGCCCGCAATGGAGCAGACATCGCGACGATTCCTGGCAAGGTGTACAAAGCCCTCCTGAAGCATCCTTTGACGGATATAGGTCTCGAGCGCTTTCTCGAAGATCACCGCAAAGCGCAAAAGGTCGGCGCCGCCGTCTGAGCATGCCGCCCGGGGATCGCTCGAAAGAGCTCGAAAGAAGAAATCTCGCCGCCGAGGGGGCGGGGGGCAAGGCGCGGATCGACCGCCAGCACGCGGCCGGAAAGATGACCGCGCACGAGCGCATCGAAGCTCTCCTCGATGACGACAGCTTCGAGGAGCTCGGCCGATTCGTGACCCACCGATCCCATGATTTCGGGATGGAGAAGACGAAGTTCCCCGGCGACGGAGTCGTGACCGGCTATGGTCGCGTCGACGGCCGCCTCGTCTATGTCTTCGCGCAGGACTTCACAATCTTCGGCGGCTCGTTAGCCGAAGGCTATGCCCAGAAAATCGTGAAGATCATGGATCTCGCGATGCGACAAGGGGCGCCGATCATCGGGCTCAACGACTCCGGCGGAGCGCGCATTCAGGAAGGCGTCGTTTCTCTTGCGGGCTATGCGGACATTTTCCTGCGTAACACGATCCTTTCAGGCGTCGTGCCGCAGATCTCCGCCATCATGGGTCCTTGCGCGGGCGGCGCTGTCTATTCGCCGGCCATCACCGATTTTACGTTTATGGTGCGTGACACGAGCTACATGTTCGTGACAGGGCCGGACGTCATCAAGACCGTGACGCATGAGGAGGTCTCGATGGAGGCGCTCGGCGGTGCCGTAACCCACAACGAAATCTCCGGCAACGCGCAGTTTCTCGCCGAAGACGATCGCGACTGCCTGAATCGCATCCGAGATCTGCTGTCCTATTTGCCAAGCAACAACCTCGAGGAAGCGCCGCTCATCGAAAGCTCGGACCCATGGGATCGCGAAGACGCGGCGCTCGACGCGCTCGTGCCCGAGGAGCCGGACAAGCCTTACGACATCAAAGACCTCGTGACCGCGATCGTCGACGACGGCATGCTCGTCGAAGTGCACGAGCTCTTCGCGCGGAATCTCGTTGTCGGCTTTGCGCGTCTCGACGGGCGCTCCGTGGGGGTCGTCGCGAACCAACCGGCGGTGCTAGCCGGCGTCCTCGATATCAAGGCTTCCGTCAAAGGCGCGCGCTTCGTGCGTTTTTGCGACGCTTTCAACATCCCGCTCGTCACCTTCGAAGATGTTCCAGGTTTTCTTCCGGGAACCGACCAAGAGTGGGGAGGCATCATCCGCCATGGCGCGAAGCTCTTGTTCGCTTTCGCCGAGGCCACTGTCCCCAAAGTGACGGTCATTACCCGCAAGGCCTATGGCGGCGCCTATTGCGTCATGGCGAGCAAGCACATCCGCACCGATTTCAACTTCGCGTTTCCGACAGCAGAGATCGCTGTCATGGGACCCGAGGGCGCCATCAATATCTTGTATAAACGCGAGCTCGCAGAAGCCGAGGACCCGGACGCTCTGCGTCAAGAAAAGATCGTCGAGTTCCGCAACAAGTTCGCGAACCCCTATGCCGCCGCCGAGCGAGGCTACCTCGACGAGGTGATAGCGCCGCGCCGCACGCGAGCCAAGCTTATTACCGCCCTTCGCTCCCTCGATACCAAACGAGACTCGAACCCGCCCAAGAAGCACGGAAACATCCCGCTATAGCCAGCCAGGTAAACTAAAAGCTCGGCCGTGCGCATGAGGCGCCTTAAGAATGGCCACAGAGACACAGAGACACAGAGTTTCGAAAACACCTACCGTTTCCGCTGAGCGCAACGAGATGTTCCAGGCAACTCACTCATCCTCCGCCGGGATGACCCTGCTACCAGCGTCGATCACAGAGGCAACAATAGAGCCCGCCGAGTACTCTTCGCTCTCTCTCTTTCTCTGTGCCTCTGTGGTCATCCCTTTTCGTTGCGGCCGCAGGCTGCGCCCGGGCGCAGTTCGAAAGTGCGACCAAATCCTAGTGCCTAGCCGACCGAGTCAAGAAAGCCTATGTTCAAAAAAGTACTGATTGCTAATCGTGGTGAGATTGCCGTTCGCATCGAGCGAGGCTTGCGGGAGCTCGGCGTGGCCTCGGCTGCTGTGTACTCGGATGCGGATCGAGATAGCCTTCACGTGCGTCTGGCGGACGAAGCCTACCGCCTCGGACCGGCGCCGTCTTCTCTGAGCTATCTCCGGGTCGACAAGATTCTCGAAGCCGCCGAGCGCTCTGGCGCTGAAGCCGTTCATCCGGGCTACGGCTTTCTCGCGGAGAACGCAGACTTTGCGCGAGCATGCGTGGATGCAGGCCTCGTCTTTATCGGGCCGCCCCCGGAAGCGGTGCACCTCATGGGCGACAAGGTGGAGGCACGGGCCGTCGCGGAGCGCGCGGGCGTACCCACGGTACCCGGCACCGGGGCGCTGACTTCTGTAGACGACGCGATCGAGAAAGCGCCCGGCGTCGGTTTCCCGCTCCTCGTGAAAGCCACCGCCGGGGGTGGCGGTAAAGGCATGCGCCAAGTGAGCACGCTCGAGGAACTGTCTTCGGCTTTCGAGAAAGCGAGCTCGGAGGCGCAGTCGAGCTTCTCGAACCCGTCGGTGTTTCTCGAGAAATTCATCGAACGGCCGCGCCACATCGAATTTCAGGTTGTTGCGGACCAAAACGGCAATACCGTGCATCTGCTCGAGCGTGAGTGCTCGGTGCAAAGGCGGCATCAAAAGCTCATCGAGGAAGCCCCCTCGCCGTTTGTAGATGATGCGCTTCGCCGTCGCATGGGAGACGCCGCCGTGGCCGTGGCACGCGAGGCGGGCTACGTTAATGCGGGAACGGTGGAGTTTCTCGTCGATGCCCAGCGCAACTTCTACTTCCTGGAGATGAATGCCCGTCTTCAAGTCGAGCACCCCGTAACGGAGCTCGTTACCGGATGGGATCTCGTTCGCCTGCAGCTCCAGATCGCGTCTGGCGAAGTACTGCCCTTCGAGCAGTCCGACATTGTCGCGCGCGGATGGGCGATGGAGTTTCGCGTTACCGCGGAGGACCCGTTTCAGAACTTCATCCCGTCTGCAGGCCGGATCCGCTTTCTTCGGGCCGCCGAGGGACCGGGGACCAGAAACGACAGCGGGGTCTATGCGGGCTTCGAGGTGACTCCACACTACGACCCACTCATTGCTAAACTGGTCGTAGCAGGGGACGACCGGATGCATTGTCTCAGTAGGGCACGGCGAGCGGTTCGGGAATATCAAGTGGACGGTATTGCCACGACCCTGCCGTTTTTTGCGCGTATGCTTGCGGACGAGCGATTCATTGCCGGCGATATGGACGTGTCCTTCGTGGACCGCCACTGGATGAGCGAGATCGCGGTTCGCCCGTCAGAAAGGCGCTCGGAGCTTCTGACCGTCGCGCTCGCCGCGGCAGCAGCGGAAGACGGATCGCGCCGCACGACGAGGCGAGGTCTCACAGCCAAAGCCTCGGCCTGGAAGCAAATGGGCTTGCGTGAGCAAGTTGGCAATCGGCTGTAGCTGCTATGTCGCGCGAAAAGAAGTTTCACACACTGCCTGGCGGAGAAGGTTTCGTCGTCGAGCTCGCGAAAGAGGACGCGGGCTACGTGGTCCGCTCAAGCTCCCCGCCATTTGTTGCGAGCGTGGTCCGAAGCAGCGCAGCCTCCGGCTCTGCCTGGTCCGTCATCGTGGACGGGAAGTCCTATGAGGCCAAAGTCGAACGAGACAACGGGGAGATCCTCGTCGAAGTTGCCGGAGAACGATTTCGCCTCGGTAGCGGTCCCGAGCGCCAAGAAGGGGCCACAGCTGGACGTAGGCCTGGGCGCTGTGAAGTCAAAGCGCCCATGCCCGGCAGGGTCGTCAAGCTTCTCGCGTCCTCCGGTGAGACGGTCACGGCCGGTCAAGCGATCTTGTTGTTCGAGGCCATGAAAATGCAGAACGAGATGCGAAGCCCCCAGGACGGTGTGCTCGTTGAGCTTGCCGTTCAAGAAGGGCAAGCGATTCAGGTGCGAGAGACGTTATTCATTGTACGATCGGATTAGGTATATTAACCAAATACACAATGGCTAGCTTCCGGAGGCGTTTCGTGCGGTTTATCGGGTGGGGTATCGCGACCTTCGCCTCCATAGCTGCTGTTCTGTCGCTAGTTTTGGCAACTTATCTCATTTTCTTCGACTACGCAGAGACGCTGAGACAGAAGTTAGAAATCGAGCTTTCGAGCGTTGCAGGCTCTCCAGTTAAAATTGGGTCGATCAACCTATATTTGGCCCGCTTCGCCTTCGAGCTGAGGGACATCTCCGTCGAGGGATCCGACGAAGATCCCCTTTTGACGGTGGTCCGCGTTTGGGGTCAACTGCGCTTGTCCGAGATCCTGAGTCTTCGACTCCATTGGACAGAGCTCCTCGTGCAAGGGCTGACACTCCGTCTGTCAGAGGGGTCCGTGGAAAGTGTTTTTTGGGCCCGTGCTGCCAGGGGCTCGGGCGTGTCCATCTCCGCGGATCGGGTGGCGCTCGAAGATGCGTCTATCCAGATCGCGGACGAGACATTCCCGTGGTGGCTCGAAGCCTCGAACTTGGGTATCTCCGTGGAGCGCGCGCGCTCGGGTAGCTACGCGGCCCGGCTGGACTACGAAGACGGCAGCCTCGTCATAAGAGATCATCCCGAGATGCGGGGCAGCTTGTCCGCGGAGTTCGAGATCGCGGCGGGCGAGTTCTTGCTCCACGAAGCGCACGCTCTCTCCGAGCTAGGAGAGCTACACGTAAAGGGCAAGTTGGGACTCGGAGGCGGCCTGCGTGGCCGCTTTCAAGTTTCGGCTGAAGGTCCTGTCGCGCGCGCATTGAGTTCGATCTTTGGCGTCTCGTCGAACCCCCAAGCGATCACGGGAATGATGGCGTTCAACGGAACATTGGACCTCTCGCCCGAGAACAAGCTACTCAAAGGGTCGGTTCGCTGGGCGCGCGGCCAGGTGCTCGGTATTGCCGCCTCCGATTGGAGCGGCGATGTCTTCTGGGACCACCAGCTCCTGCAGCTAAGCGGCGCCGAAGGCATCGTCGCCTCGGGACGGGGCCGCGTCGAGCTGCACCAGGCCTTCCCTCTCGTCGATCACCCAGCTTCTCTCGAAATCGCCCTCGAAGGCGCCGCCTTGGCGGACATGGTGGCTGGCATGCGCGGAGGGCGGAGCCCTGTCGATTCGTTGCTGTCCGGCGGCGTTAGCCTGAGCTTCCCCATCACCGAGCCGCACCGCGCGGACGGCACGTTCGAGTTGAAGGGCCTGAAGGTAACAAGGCCGAACGTCGCCCAAGCCGAGAACATGGCTTTCGAGATTTCAGGCCATGTGCAGGACGGCGATATCGAGATCGAGTCTGCCCGGATCGATACGGATGCGGTGTCGGGCACTTTGTCGGGTCTCTACCCGCGGGTCGGCTCCGCCGAGCTCTTTGTCGATGTTCGATCCGACGATCTTGCCCGCACGGACGAGCTCGCACGCGACCTTCGGCGATTACTTCGGCCCGACAGTGCGCCCGACCCCGAGCTTTGGAATATCTCCGGCACTGGTTTCGCCCGCGGCCTGCTCAGCGAGCGCGTCCCTCATTTTACCTTCGACGGTGAGGTTTCCGCCGAAGTCCTGCAGTTTCATCGCCTGGTCATCCGAGACGTGCGGAGCCGGGGCGTGCTCTCGCACGAGGTGCTGCGATTCGAAGACCTCGTCGCGAACAAGGATGGAGGCGTCGTCGCGGGGGCGGGCGAGCTTTCACTCGATGGTCCGTTCGACAGGCGCGATTTCGACGTGAGTCTTCGCTTCTCAGACTGGCCCGCTTCGGATCTCGCTGCGCTTCTCGACTGGTCGGTATCCGCCGAGGGTCTCGCATCGGGTGATCTCGACGTTGCCCGCATCGGCGGTGAGCTTGCCGGAACGGCGAGCTTGACGATTATCGAGCCCGTTTTTTTCGGGGAGACATTCGACCGCGCCACAGCACGCGCCGTCTTCGACGGGACGAAGATAAAGCTCGAGGACGCCGAGCTCGTGCAACGCCAATCGAGCTTTGGTGGCCATCTCACGATGGACATCGAGACGGGCGTTATCGAGGGAACGCTTTCCACCGACAGTTTTGCGCTCTCGGGGCACACCGTTTTGGAGCGGGACCTCGACGGCCGGCTCGAGATCGAAGCCACTATCGCCGGGCGCGTGGATGTTCCCGTCGTCGATCTGCGCGGACGCGCACGCGAGCTATTGCTCGACGGGATGTCGCTCGGCGAGGCCTCTATCTCGGGACGCCTCGGCGGTACGGAGTTCACCCTTTCCATCGAGCTCGACGAGCGCCACGCGCTCGATGTGACGAGCCGGCTCGAAGGCGATTTTCCTACATCGGGTACCGTCCGCTTCCAAGATCTCGATGTCGGCCCGTGGCTCGACCGCATGTCTGAATGGCTTCCGCAGCCGGTGCGGATTCGCGCGAGCGGCCAATCGAACTTCACCGTCGATTTGAAGCGGCCCGAGACCGCGAGCTTCGTGGCCACGCTCGCAAACGTGACCGTCGAGAGCGAGAGCTTCCGCCTCGACTCTCTTGCGCCTATCGAGGTACGCCTGACCGATGGTGTTCTCCGTGTCCCGACGCTCTCGCTCGCAGAGGATACGAGCCGTGTGCGCGTGAGCGGCGAGGTGAACTTCCGCGCGAAGACTCTCGACTTGCGCGCAGAAGGAACGACGACGCTCGGGCTTTTGGGCTCCTTTTATTCCGGACTGGCCGCGACGGGAGACATCGATCTCTCGGCGCAGATTACCGGCAGTTGGGACCGACCGTCTCTCAGCGGCCACGCGGACCTAGACGGAAGCTCGTTGAGGGTCGAAGGCTTTCGCCAAACCATTGGCGACTTGCGCGGCCGACTTGTATTCGACAATCGAACGATCCGCATCCCCGAGCTCACCGGTGTTTTCGGATCGGGACCGATCGCCATCGCGGGCACCATCTCGCTCGAAGACTTGAGACCGGGCTCGCTCGACCTTCGTGCGAGCGGCACGGGAATGCGGCTTCGCTATCCCGAAGGACTCGTGGCAACGCTCGATGCGGAGCTCACCCTCGTCGGGAGCCGGGCCGAACAAGTCCTTAGCGGCCGCGTGACTCTCCAGGATGCCGTTTGGTCGCGCGAATACGACATCGTGTCCGGCATTCTTTCCGACAGCGAAGGGTTTGCGCTCTTCGAGGAGCTCGAAGGCGCTAAGCTTCTCGAGAATCTTCGCTTCGACGTTACCATCTTGGCTCAGGAAACCCTGCGGCTCAGAAACTCTATTGCGGAGATCGACGCGAGCGCCGAGCTCGAGCTTCGAGGAACGGTGCCGGACCCCGTTCTTCTCGGGAGTGCGGAAGCGCAACGAGGGGAGGTTTTCTTCCTGGGTCAACGCTACGACATCACCGCGGGAAAAGTGGATTTCGTCGACCCGACGAAGGTCGAGCCCTTCATCGAGCTGACGGCCGAGACCCGCGTTCGTAGCTACCGCGTCGAGCTGCGGCTGACTGGAACGCTCGAGCGCTTCAAGCCCGAGCTGAGCTCGGACCCGCCGCTGCGTACCGTCGACATCTTACGGCTCCTTTCGGGCGCGAACGAGCGCGATATCCTCATTGGCACAGAGGAAGAGGAGCTCGCCGGTGTCGGTGTGGCGTCGCTCCTCACCGAGCGCCTCACCGCGGAAGTCGGCCGACGCGCCGAAAGACTCTTTGGTCTCGACCGCTTCAGTATCGATCCCTTTCTCGTGGGCCGCTTCGCCAACCCCACAGCGCGCGTCAGCCTCGGAAAACAGATCACGCGCGATCTGAGCATCAACTACTCGTCGAACCTCAACTCCACGCAAGAAGCCATCATTGTCATCGAGTACACGCCCGAGGGCAGCATGTCTTGGATTCTCTCTCGGGACGAAGACGGCGATATCGGTATCGACGTCAAGTTTCGCAAGAGTTTCTGATGGTCCGGTTCATCGCTTGCGGCATTATTGTTTTTTGGGCCTGCCTAGGGGCCACGAGCCGCGCTGCCCAAACAGCTCGCGAGCTAGCGAGCGAGAGTTATCGCGGTGTGCGCGTGCGCGACGTTCATTTGGAGCTTCGAGACATGGAGATTCCCGAAGCGACGCGGGAGCTCATAGAGATCGCGCCCGGCGACCTCTATAGCCCCGAGGCGATACGGCGCTCCATCCGACAGCTCTTTGCGCTCGACAAGTTCAGCGACATCAAGGTCGAAGCCGGTCGCGTCGAGAACGGCCAGGTCGACGTTATTTTTCATCTCTATCCTCGCGTCGAGCTATCTGGAGTAGAAGTCACGGGCGTCGAGGGCGTGAGCACGCGCCTAAAGAAGCTCGAGCCGCGCCTGATCGACGAGAGTCGCCTTCGCCCCGGAGACCCTCTAGACGTCGAGCTTCTGAGCACGGCGGCCACGCGTATTCGGACGCTGCTTCGAGAGGAGGGCTTCTTGTGGGCCGAGGTCGAGCCGGAAGCTTTGTTCGAGTCCCCGACCGCCACCGTCGTCTTTCACATCGACTCGGGTCGGCAGGCGCGCGTTTCCGCCCTCGACGTCACTGGGGTCGCGCCGCATGTGGCAGCGCATGTTCGGCGAGAGCTCGAGATCAGTGAAGGCAGCATGTACTCCAAAACGGAGCTCGACGCGCGTGTCGAGAAAATCGCCGACCAGTGGCGCGAACGTGGCTATTACGGCGCGCGGCTAGAGGTCGACGCGACGCCGCGCGAAAGTTACCTCGTCGACCTGCACCTTGCGGCCGAGCTCGGCCCCCGCGTTCATATCGAGGTCAGAGGAGGCGACTTTTCTCAAAAGACGATCGAGCGACTCGTGCCGCTCTACGGTGAGACCCGACTGACGGAAGACCTCATCGAGGAATCCCGCATCAACCTCCGAGACCATCTCGTCGAGAAAGGCTATCGCGACGCGAGCGTCGAGACCGAACGCGAAAGCGCGTCTCTAGATCGCTATCTCTACCTGAGATTCGTCGTCGACACGGGCCTGCGCTACGACGTTGTCGCCATCGAGCTCGAGGGGCTCGACGACGCCTTGGAAGCCGAGATCCGCCCGCTACTGGCAACGCCGACCCGTCGACGGTTTCGCGCGGCGCCTTTTCAAGAGGATCTCTGGGAAAAGGACGTCGAATTCATTCGAAGCTTCATGGAGAGAAAGGGCTATCACCGCGTACGCGTCGAACACGATCTTCGCGCCGCACCGGAGTCTCCGTCCAGGCCCACCCTCGTCGCCCGTGTAGACCTGGGTCCCAGAGCGGGGATCCAGGCTGTCGATATCAAGATCAAGGGGGTCGATGGCGCTGCCGCGATCGAGCCCGCGGCAGTGGCTCGAGTTTCCGGCCTCGAGCTAGGCGGCCCGTTCGACGCTGCCGGCATCGTCGAGGCCCGCGACCGCATCGTGTCGCATTACTACAACGAAGGCTTTCGCCAGGTCGACGTGCAGGCATCGACGAATTGGAACGAGGCAGGAACCTCGGCTCGCGTCGATTTCAGCATTCGGGAAGGCGAGCGCACTCGAGTGGACCGCATCATCGTAACAGGCCTCGAAGTCACAACACAGTCCTCGGTGCGCCAGCTCGTGGCGCTCGAGACCGGAGAGCCGCTGTCCCCCGTTTCCGTTTTAGATACGCGCCGGCAGCTCGTCTCGTCCGGACTCTTTCGCAGCGTGGACATCGAAGTTCTTCCCGCCGATCCGATCACGAATCGCAGCGATATTCTCATCTCCCTTGAAGAGGGCCCGCGCACAACCTTCGCCTATGGATTCGGTTTTGAGGAAAGGCAGCTCGCGCGCGCGGAGTTCGAGATCACGCGCCGAAATCTCTTGGGGCGCAACCGTACCGTCAGTGTTTTTACCCGCGCGAGCTTTCGCGGCAGCCGCTTCATCACGACCTACCGCCAGCCCGACAGCTTCGTGCAGGACCTACCGCTCTTTGTGAGCGTCTTTGCGGAAGAAGAGCAGCGGACGAGCTTCGACTACAACCGCGTAGGTGTCGGCCTCCAGATATCAAAACGCCTCGGCGAAAATAAGCGTCTGCTGTTTCGCTATCGCTTCGACCGCACGAAGGTCTTCAACCTGCTCGTCGATATCGACGAGATCGACCGTCGCTTCCGCAACATGCGGGTCGCCTCGCTCTCGGCGGCCTCGGTGACCGACCGACGAGACGACCCTCTCAATCCTTCGGCGGGCCAGTTTCGAATTCTCGATCTCGAATGGTCCGCTCGGATGCTCGGCACCGAGGCGCCGTTTCTCAAGGGGCTCGCGCAGCAGTTTTTCTATTTCAAGCTGCCGAAAAACATGGTCGCCGCACTCGGCCTTCGCGTCGGCATCGGTCAGACGTTCCGAGAAGACCGTGATGCGCTCTTACCCATCGCGGAGCGCTTCTGGGCGGGCGGTGCGACGACGCTCCGCGGATTCGCGCTCGACCAGGCGAGCCCGAAGGCAAAGATCCCGGTGGACATCGGGGACGAAACAGTCATTGTCGATGGTGAGCCCATCGGCGGCAACGTGATTACTCTGCTCAACCTCGAACTGCGCTTCCCGATTTTTGGAAATCTGCGCGGGGTCGTTTTCTCCGATAACGGCACCGTCTATCGACGCCTGCAGATCCTCGAGCTCTTGAACTGGCGCTATAACGTCGGGTTTGGGTTTCGTTTCGACACACCGCTCGGTCCGCTGCGGGTCGACTACGGAATGAAGCTCGACCGACGGACCCGTTATTCCGTCACTTGCCCAGACATCACGACGGCTTGCACAGAGCCTCTCGGGCGGTGGCATATCAGTTTGGGACATGCATTTTGAGAACAGCATTCAGCATTCGGCATTCAGCGTTCCGGGGGGTGTTTTTCGCAGCTCTTCTCTTGCTTCGGGGGGTCTTCGTTTCTTCGCAGCCGGAGTTGGTGGATCGGATCGTGGCGATCATCGATCGCGATGTGGTGACGCTTTCGGAGGCGGAGCAAGCGGTGGGGTTTCTCGAGCTTCGAGGCGTCGAGAATGTCAACCTCGCCGACGTGGTGGAGCGGCTCATCGAAGCGCGGCTCATCGAGAGGGACGTGCTGCGTTTCACAAACGATCCCTTGCCCGAGGAGCCTGTCCTCCAAGCCGTAGCGTCACTGCGTGAAGGGTTCAGTACCGAGGACGCGTTCGAGGCGAGGCTCGCGGAGCGCGGGATAACCGAGGAAGAGCTATTCTCAGAGCTTCGCCGTCAGCTCATCGTCACCCGCTACCTCGAGCGCCGGTTCCGCGCTCTCGCCTTCGTTACAGAAGAGGAAATCCAGAGCTACTTCGACGCCGAGGTCGTCCCCGAGCTCCCCGCACAACGCAGGCCGACGCTCAAGGAACTCGACCAAATCCGTCGCATCCTCGAAGAGCGGAAGTTCAACGAGCGCGTCGAGCAGTGGCTCGACGGGCTGAAAGAACGTGCCCGCATAAGACGCTACGTCTGGTAGCTCGAGATTTCAACGGGAGAAACCCGGCGCGCTCGCCTAGGGTTTACGCGGCCTCGAAGCGGCGCGGCTTCGAAACGCCACGCTAGCGCCAGGCCGGAGCTTGAACCGAATCTTCTAGAGGCGGTCCTCGCTCGTGCGCGCACCTGCTACTAGCATGATGACCGCGCTCCGCTTATTCTTCGACGCCAAGTACGTCGAGGTGCGCGATGGCGACCGGCTTCGTCCTGCCGCCATCTACGTGGTCGCCGGGCTCGGCACCGACGGCAAAAAGCGCGTCCTCGCCTGCGTGTGCAAGCTCGGCGTGAGAATCTCGAGGATTGGAAAATAGTTCTACGCGGTCTCATCGAACGAGGTCTGCGTCGTGTCCTCATCACCGTCCAGGATGACTTCTCCGGACTGCTGAAGCTCGTCTCGGGCTTGTTTCCCAACGCCGACGACCAGCTGTGTATCGTCCACATGCAACGAAACGCCAAGAGCCATCTTCCTAAGGCTGCCAACACCAAGTTCCAGCTCCGTCTGCGCACTTTCGGCGTTCTCGGATGAGGACAAGGCTTCCGCCCAGTTTGAAGAGCTCTGTGAGCGTTTCGACCACGACTACCACACCTTCATCGCCGAGCTCCGCAAGAAAAAGGCACACTACCTTTGTTTTCTCAGCTATCCACAAAGCATCCGTCGCAGCTTCTCAACGACCAACGTCGTCGAGGCTGTCAATGGACAGCTCGAGAGGCTGCGTCGCAACAACGGCGGTTATTTCCACTCCGAAGACATATTGAAGCTCAAGCTCGGCATGGCCATCACTTACCTCGAGTCTGGGTCATGGCGCCGTATCGCCGTCAACACTTCCACGGCGCTCAGCCAACTCAATGCGATGTTTCAACGTCGTTTCGAAAGCGAATAGGAGAACGCACGCAAACGAGATTCGTTCTCACTACGGCTTCCGCGCTCGCGTCCAGTGACGACTCGGGCGTTACTGATATCACAAAGTCATGCCACGGACTGGACGACCTACGATTCAACATCGACGCGCCGGACTGTTCATTCGCTTCTCCGATACAGAATTTGGCTCGCTCAAGCGAGCCCTTGAAGCCGACAACCCTGTAGCAGGACGACGGCCCAACCTCTCCGAGTGGGCGCGGGACCTTCTCGTGGCACACGCTAGCGAGCTCCTCGGCGTCAACGTCACTCGCTCCGGTTTGCGACGGCAAAAAGGTGGTGTCGCCGACTGGAAACGCTGGCCTCGCACCGTTCGGAGAGCTGTTTTACGCCGGCGTATAAAACGCCGAACCGCTCGCCGTAGCTAGACCCTCAGACCGTCGGTGATCCTGTCCTTCGAGCGCTACTTCTCGACGCCCGACTGCTTCGCTTCGACCGCTCTATGCCCGTCGTGCGACGCCACAATAACCCCGACACCTCGACGCTCAAACGCCCAGCTCGACATTCTGAGAAGTGGCTACACGACGACGATTTCCGTGCTCCGCCGACCGCCCGGACACAATTTTCTTGACAAGTACCCGGATGGCCACAAAAACGCATCATGACCGTCCGCGCTGGCGGCATCATCGCTGGCACCTACGATGCAGGGCCTCCCTACTCGGCAGGTGACGGCGCTCCCGGAGTCGAAGCCGCTCTGATGGAAAGGCTTTCGGTAATCACGGGCTCGGTGTCTATGGCGAAGCTGGATGTCGCCATAGAGCGAAGCGCGTACCGGCCGATCTCGCAGCGCCGCTATGTTCCAGCGGAAGAACACCTACTCGGCCAGGTCGCGCAGGGTTTCGCGAACGGTCTCGAGGCCGAATGTCGTCCCCAGGGACAAGTCCGCGATGGTCGTCATCACGGACGCCGCCAAGTCGGCCTGGTCGTAAGGTGGCGGGTCCGCGAGATCGCCGTCGCGCCGAGCGGCGGCGACCTTTTCGAGAAACGCCAGATAGGCCGCCGCTTCGTCCTCGAGCTGGTATTGGGACTCGACGTGCTCGCGGGCGAAGCGGCCCATCGCGGCTCGAAGCGGCGGGTTCTCGTAGAACAACTGTAGCGTCCGCGCGATCGCCTCAACCTCGGGGACGCCGAGATCGATGCGAGCGACGGTGTGCTCGGGAAACTCGACAAATGGGCCGGTGTTCGATACGAGCACGGGCTTTCCCATGCCGAGCGTCCGGATGAGCGTCCCCGAGAGCTCGCCCGTCGACGGAAAGCGGAGGTTCACGACGACGTCGCAAGCCAGCATGTACAGATAGAACTTGTCCATGGGCTGGCGGCCCGTAAGGACGAGCTTGTCACCGAAAGCGGCGGTGGCTGCGATCGTTTCGAGGTCGTAGCTCGCTTGTACCTCGCCGACGACGAGAAAGCGCGCGTCTGCTCCCGTCTCCAAGAAACGCTTGAAGCCCAGGAGCGCGCGGTCGATGCGCTTCGCGCGCGTCGCGAGTCCGAAGGCCGCGACGAGGAACGCGTCGTCTGGAAGGCCGAGCAAGCGTCGCGCTTCCAAAGGGGTTTGGACCGGAAGGGGCGGTGGCGGGGCATAGTGATGAGGGGCGCGGCCGATGAACTTCCCGACCGGTATCGACCCGAAACGCTCTTCCAGCCAGCGCTGCATGAATCGTGTCAGAACCAAAACTCCGTAGCTGCGCTCCACCATGCGCTCGCAAAGGGGGAACTTCGACGTTAGGAGCTCGCTTCCCAGCGCGGCGGCGATCTGACGACCGAGCGCAGCGCCCCGTACGCCATAGGCACGCTTCATCTCGGATAGATAGAGCGCGGTATCCCCGCGCTCGACCGACAAGCCGAGAAACAAATGCTGCAACACCAGGTCATGAAGCACGACCACACCCGGAAAACGCAGTGCGGCGTTCAACACGTAGCGATGAAAAGCGCTGTTGCCAATTTGATAGAGGTTGAGGTCGAAGGCCTCGCGCGCGGCCACCTCTTCGTACTCGCGCGCATAGTGCCACTCGAAGCTCGCGAGGATTTCGGGGTTTGTGGGCTCGTAGTCTTCGACGAACAAGTGAATGTCGGCGCCGCCTTTCTCGAGGTACGGAAGAAGCTCCTCGCTATAGTCGGCGATGCCCGTTCCTTTGGGTGAGAGCGGGCTCCAGAAGGCGAGCTTCATCGAAGCGGCTCGGTCAGCTCGTCGATGACGTGGTCCCAGTTGAGGCCGTCGACGCGAGGCCTGCCGGCCGCACCCATATCGCGAGCTTTGTCGCGGTCAGCAAAGAGTCGATTGACAGCGGCACCGAGCTCTTCCGCGTTGGGCGCCACGACGTAGCCCGACTGGCCATCCTCGACGAACTCGAGGGTGCCTCCCGAGTCGTGGCACGTCACGACTGGCTTTCCGGACAAGAAAGCTTCGACCGTGACGTAGCCATAGTCCTCGTCCACCGGCGCGTAAAGCACCGCGAACGCACCGGCATAGAGATCCAAGAGCTCTTCCTCGGAAACAAAGCCGACGAAACGCACTCGATCCGTCAAACCGAGGCGTTCCGCTTGGCGCTCTAGATTCTCTAGCTGTGGCCCGCGACCGGCGATCACGAGCCGCGCTGGCGGGTCGACGTACCGAAAGGCTTCGACGAGAAGGTCGCAACGCTTGAGCTGCTCGAGTCGCCCGGGATAAAGAGCGTAGTCGCCGAATGCGCCGCTTCGATATTGTCCCGCATAATGAGGCGGTGGATATAAAGGCGTCGATGCGATGCCATTATATCGGTCGAGTCGCGCCGAAACGTTCTTCGAGATCGTGCAGATCTTCTGCGACTCTCGAAGCGTCTTGTTGTCCATCCCGATGATCGTTTGGCGAATCTCCTGCTCTTCGGAATCGTCGGTGAAGCTGCAATAGGGGGTCCCGTAGAGATCATAGACCTCCCGGTGCTGATGGAAGAGCCACGTCGTCTTGACGGGATGTTTCACAAGATAAGACGGGAACTTGGTTGGGATAACCATGTCGATGGGCGCGCCGTTCGACTCGGTGACTTCGGCGAAACGCCACATCAACGCTTGCTTGACGATGTCCGTGACCGGGTACCACTTGAAGGGGATATTGATGACATCGACGAGAAAGCCGCGTGCCTTGAGCTGTGCGGTCAACTCGCCGACAAGAATCTCGGCGCCGCCGGTAATGAAAGGCGCTTGCACCGAGCACACACAAATACTTTGCCGGGCCAAGGGCGTTAGTCCTGTCCCGGGCGGGATAGGGCGTCGAGTTTCTCGACGAGCGCTTTGAGCTCTTCGCGCGTCTCTCGGAGCACCGCCTCGACATGTAGTTGATTGGTCTCCGCGGTCTCGAAGACGAACTCGATGCGCTCAATGAGGTCATGGACGTGACGCACGAGCTCCTGTTGCAGAATCAAGTGCCGCTCGTCGATCTCTTCCATCCGTTTGCCGTGCTGCCCCAGGATGTCGTCGTAGTGCCGGCTCACGCGATCGAGCCGCTCATCGACGTATTGAACCATTTCATTGTCGAAGCGCACTTGTGCCGAGTTCATTTGAACTTGGCGCTCGATGACTGGGCCGAGCGCGAAACGTACGAGCTGCCTAAGCGGTCCGCGGACCGGAGCCAGGAGACGACCCAGGAGCCCGGGTGGCGTGTCGCGATAGGCGGTGGACACGTCCCAAAGCTCGTTGAGCTCTTCGCGCCCTGGAGAGCTAGGCGCCGCCGTTTCTCGAGACGCGGGGCTCCCGAGTTTGGGAAGAGCCGACCCCGCTCGAGCATCGCTTTCGTAGCGGGGTAGCTTGGGCCGCTCATCCGGTGTCTTCTCCCGGGAGGCGGCTCGAACAGAACGCATAGTTCGCTTCAAATCGGATTGCTGCTGGTCGTCCTCGGCGGAGCTCACGAGGCAAGTTTCTAACGTCGTCTCAGAAGTGTCAAATGGATATGCGCGGGCGTAAGCAACGGCAGAGCGTCCTCCAGTAGGAAGTAAAGAGGCTTTACATAAACATGACTAATATGATATAAATAAGAATACAATTAAAGCAGAGGTAAAAAGTGGACACACACTGTAAAGTTTGTCAGGTTTTTGGCTCCCCGGACTCAAAATCAGATCGCGCTTAATTTATTGCTATGAAAGGAGTTGTTCTTTTTTATGCTTTTGGCACGAAACGTGAAGTTGCGTAACGTGTCAGGGAAGCGAAGAGGAAAGGACAGGAATTAATAATGAGAGCACCCACTATCGAAGTCCCAGAACAAGAGCTCCAGCTCGGCAGGGCCGAGGTCGAAGTCGAAAAGCCGGCCCAGGAAGAAGAGCCGGCTTTTGAGCTCGACGTGCTGGGACAATACCTCAAAGAGACTCACCGCTATCCTCTTCTTTCTCGCGAGGAAGAGCAAAAAGTTTCTCGCGCGATGCGGCGCTCGGAAGCCGTCCTCGAAGAAAAGAAGTCCGGTACCGGTCGCCGGGGAGCGCGCAAAGAGTTCAACGCGACCCGCGCCACGATGATCGAGAGCAATCTCCGGCTCGTGGTTTCGATCGCGAAACGGTACAAGAACATGGGGATGGAGCTCAGCGACCTCGTGCAGGAAGGCAATATCGGCCTGATGCAGGCCGTCGAGCGATTCGATCCTCGCCGTAACTTGAAGTTCTCGACCTACGCGACGTGGTGGATCCGCCAAGCAATCACCCGCGCCCTTTCGCAGAAATCCAGGACCATCAAGGTTCCCATCAACAAGCTTGAGATGGTCCGCATCGCCACGCGCGCCAAGAACAAGCTCCTGGAAAAAGAAGGTCGGGAGCCCTCGATGAAGGAAATCGCGAAAGCCGTCGGCGCTCCCGAGCAGCAAGTCGAGACCGCGATGAAGTCTATCCCGCATCTCGAGTCGCTCGATGCGCTGGCCGTTGAGGATGGAAGCCCCCGCTGGGAGCTCCAGTCCGACGAGCGCTCGGAGACGCCCTGGCAGGCGGTTCTCGACCGCGATATGCGCGAGAAGGTGCGCTCGGCACTTGAGCTTCTTCCTTCACGGCAGCAGCTCATCGTGAGGATGCGCTTCGGCATCGATTTCAACACCGAGTACAACCTCGAAGAGATTGGCAAAGTGTTGAACTTGACCCGTGAGCGCGTGCGGCAGCTCGAAGGCGAGGCGCTGCGTCGTCTCCGAGCCGCGGGCAATCGCCGTGCCTTGCACGACTACATCCAGTAAATCAGGTCTTTCGGGCGTGGATTCCAAATTGGAGTCCACGCCTTTTTTTCGACGAGCCTCCAATCTCCTTGGCGCAACCACGAAATAGGTATATTTACCAATTTTTAGCGAAGTCGACAAGGGCGTCTCGGGACACAGATTTGGCGCGTGTCACCATATTCTTTGAGCCCAAGAAGGCCCGCGCCTCCCGGCCCGAAAACGACGGCGGGAATCCCCGCTTCGGTAAGCAGAGCAGAATCCGTCCAGGCGGTCATGCCAACGAAGCTGCATGAGCCGCGGACCCGTTCGATCGCCGCTTTCAGCTTCTGCGGCAGGGTCTCGGGTTCCCGGATCTCGAAAGCCGGCCGGGAAAGACGCATTTCCATCTCAGCCTGAAATTGCGGGTCGCGTGCAAGAGCCTCCATGAACGGCTCCAATTCGCGCCGTACCGAGTGCCAGGACTCGCCCGGCAGGGTGCGGCGTTCAATGTCCAGCTCGCAAGTATCCGGGTAGCTCGAAAGCTCGCGGCCACCTCGAATCAAGGACGCATGCACGGAGGCCTCTCCCAGGAGCGCGTGAGGTGTCTTCCGAGACAATTGCACCCCATAGGCTTCGATCGTCGCCAGAACGCCGCCCATATGGGCAATGGCATCGACCCCCTCCCGGGGCCGGCTTCCATGGGCAGCGACACCCCGAGTGGTTATATGGGCCCAGGCAAAGCCCTTGTGGGCGACCACGACGTCGAGCTCGGTTGGCTCGAAAACGATGGCCATATCCGCCCGGAGACCCCACTTCAAGAGCGCCTCCGTGCCTGCCGAGTAAGCCTCTTCGTCAGCAACGCAGGCGACAATCACGTCGCCCTTGAGAGGTGCTTTCGAAAGCGTGATCGCGGCGGCGAGCATCGCCGCCATCCCTCCTTTGACGTCCTGCGCACCCCGTCCGTACAGACGGCCCTCCTCATCTATCTCGCCTGAAAACGGCGCCTACATGCCCTCGACACTCACGGTGTCGAGGTGGCAGCACAGAAGAAGACTCGGTCCGCCTCCCGTCCCGGGGATGCGCCCGACGACGTTCGGCCGGCCCGGCAGCGCGTCGCGAAGCTCCACGTCGACGTCGCGATTCTCGAGAACGCCTGCCACGAAATGGGCGAGTGCGGCTTCTCCTGCCGCGCCGGAGACCAGACTCGGGTTCACCGAGTCGATCCGGACGAGACGCTGCGCGAGCTCCAAAGTCTCTAAATCGTTCAAGGTTGTATGATAAAGCGCTATGGTGTCCGTGACTACCGTCCGATGCGCTGTTCCATCTGCGGGGCACGGAGACATCCTCGACATCACGAGAAACGTGGCCGAAGCCGTCGCGGGATCGGGTCTCGAAAGCGGCGTCGCGACGATATTCGTAACCGGGTCGACGGCCGGCCTAACGACGATCGAGTACGAGCCCGGTCTGGTGCATGATCTCACGGCGGCTTTCGAACGCCTCTACCCGCAAGCCATCGAGTATCGTCACCACGAGAAGTGGGGCGATGATAACGGCCACAGCCACGTGCGCGCGTCCATGCTCGGACCGTCTCTCGCCGTTCCTTTTGTCCAAGCGTCGCTGACGCTCGGGACATGGCAGCAAATCATTCTTGTCGATTTCGACACCCGACCCCGCTCGCGCGAATATGTGGTCCAGATGATGGGAGAACCCGATGCCTCCAATCGTGGATGAAGCTATCGAGACCTATGCGCGTGAGCATACGCAGGAAGCCCCCGAGCTGCTAGAACGTATCGAACGAGAAACTCTGGCGATGCGCGGCGCCCAGATGCTGACGGGCCGTACGGAAGGACAGTTTCTGCGGATGCTAGCCACTCTTGTCGGCGCGGAGCGCATCCTCGAGATCGGCATGTTTACCGGCTACTCCGCTCTCATGATGGCGTCTGCTCTACCCGATCACGGCGAGCTTCACACATGCGACGTGGACCCCGAGGCCGAGGCCATCGCTCGCCGTCATTTCGCGGAGAGCCTCCATGGGCGCAAGATCCAAATCCATATGGGGCCGGCTCTCGAGACGCTCGAAGAGCTGCCTGAGCCCTTCGACCTCGCATTCATCGATGCCGACAAAGAGAACTATCCCAATTATTACGAACCCGTGCTCGCACGCCTTCGCCCAGGCGGACTCATGGTCGTGGACAACACTCTATGGAACGGTGAAATCGTCGATCCTCAGGACGCGGCGGGACGCGCCATCCACGAGCTGAACGAAACGATCCAACACGACCCACGTGTCGAGAACGTGCTCGCCACGATCCGTGACGGGATCCACATCGCCCGCAAGCTCGAGCCCTGATCCTGCCGCCGTGAAGGTCAGCCCGTACCTGATACGGATTCCTGCTCGGGCCTATCCCTCTGCTTTCGGGGGTCGATGAGGCCGTAATCCTTGATCTTTTTGTCGAGCGTCGGACGGGTGATGCCGAGGACTTCACTCGTGCGGGATTTGTTCCAGCTCGTCTGCTTGAGAACGTGATCGATGTAGAGGTGCTCCATCTTCTTGAGGGTCGTAAGCTCTTCGGTGACGAGGCCGGTGCCCTCCGCTTCGGAGCGCAAGAGCGGCAAGTGCTCCGGTAACAAGACGTCGCCATGCGCGAGCGTCACGGCACGAGTGAGCGCGTTCTCGAGCTCGCGAACATTGCCTTTCCACGCGGAGTTCACGAGCATCGTCATCACGCTCTCGGGTACTTTGCGCACATTCGTGTGCAGCTGGCGGTTGATCTTCTCGAGCAGGAAGGCGACCAGGTCAGGGATGTCCTCACGACGTTCGCGAAGGGCAGGAAGCTTGATTTCGACGACTTTGAGCCGGTAGTACAGGTCTTCGCGGAAGATGCCTTTGCGCACGGACTCTTCCAAGTCGCGGTTCGTGGCGCCCACGATTCGAGCCTCGGTGCGTTGGATGCGCTCGCCGCCCACACGTGAGAACTCCCGATTCTCCACTACGCGCAAGAGCTTCGCCTGGAGATTGGGCGAGATGTGCCCGATCTCGTCGAGAAAGAGCGTTCCTTTTTGCACGATCTCGAACTTCCCGCGGCTGTCGCGTACCGCGCCGGTAAACGCCCCTCGAACATGGCCGAAAAGCTCACTTTCGAGAAGGCCTTCGGCGAGCGCTGTGCAATTGACGGGGACAAAAGGCTCTTCTCGGTTGACGGAATTGTAGTGGATCGCTCGAGCCACGAGCTCCTTGCCCGTGCCGGATTCACCACCGATCAAGACGGTGGTCGTGCTTCGCGACAGCATGCCGATCGTCTTGAAGACCTCGCGCATCCCCGGGGTGCGCCCGACGATATTGTCCATGCTGAAGCCTTGGGACGCCTCGGTAACGAGGTAGTCGAGCTTCGTGTCCATCTCCCTCATCCGATGGGCTTTTCGAATGCTCAGTAGAAGCTCGTCATAGTCAATGGGCTTGCAGATGTAGTCGAAGGCGCCGAGCTTCATCGCTTGGACGGTCGTCTTCATATCGTCGAAGGCCGTGATCATGATGACGTAAGCTTTGTCATCGATCTCGCGGATGCGCTTCAAGACGTCGATGCCATCCATGACGGGAAGATGGATGTCGAGGATGACGAGGTCCGGCTCGCCTTGCTGGAACTTCTCGACTCCTTCCCCGCCATTGACAGCGACCGACACGTCGAAGCCTTCGCTGGCAAGATGCGTTTTGAACGTTTGTCGTATCAGACGGTTGTCGTCGATGACGAGAATCGATTTCATGCTTCTCCGATGGCGAGCTCAGGTTCCTCGGCTCGAGGCGCCGGCGACGCATAAGGGAGCGTCATCGTAATCGTGGTCCCTTGCCGGGCTACGCTCGCGACTTCGATGCGGCCGCCGTGAAGCTCGATGACTTTGCGGGCGTTGGTGAGTCCGAGTCCCGTACCCAAACTCTTGGTCGTGAAAAAGGCCTCGAAGATCGAGCCCATGTCGCTTTCTTCGATCCCGGCGCCGTTATCTTCGATCGACACCGTCGCCACCGGACCGTCATCCGTCTCCTGCTGCTTCGTACGCACGAAAATAACGCCTCCCGTCGGTACCGCTTCAGTCGCATTCAAGAGCGTGTTCAAAAAGGCGGAGCGCAGCTGGTCCCCGTCCACATTGATGGGCGGAAGATTGTCGAACTCGGTGACGATCTCAATGTGCTTTTCCTCGACAGGTTCCTCGACGAAACGAAGCGCGTCTTCGAGTAGGTTCTCGAGGTCGAACTCTTCTTTGTAGAGCTGGGGGGCGCGCGCGTAGCTCAAGATGTCCTTGACGAGTTTTTCCACTTGTTGCACGCCGGTCTCGGCGATCCCGACCTGCTCGCGCTCGATCTCGTTGAGAGCGGGGTGCTTGCCGATCTTCTGGATATTGAGCTTGACCGCCGTCAGTGGATTTCGAATCTCGTGCGCGAGCGCCGTCGCGAGGCGGCCGATGGTGGCAAGTTTCTCGGCTTCGGTGAGCTTCTGGGACGCTTCCTCGAGCTTCTCGCGGTCGTCAAGGATCTGGGCGGTCATCCGATTGAAGTTCGACGCGAGCTCTCCAATCTCATCCCCGGGCGGGATGTCGATGCGGTGCTGCAGGTCCCCGCGCGCCACGCGAATCGTGCCCTCGACGAGACTTTCGAGCGGCCGGCTGATCCGGTTCGCGAGGAACACCGCGCCGAGCGCACCGAAGGTCAGCCCGAGAAAGCCGAGGCTGATGAGACCGATCCGTGTTCTCTGGATCTCGGCATTGACCTCTTCGAGCGACAAGCCGAGCTTGATGGCGCCCCAAAGTTCGCCTTCGACGAAGACAGGTGCGATAACCTCAAGCACTTCCACGATGCGGCCGTCCGTGGTGTCGAAAACGAACTCCCGCTGGATCACCTCGTCGCGCTCCAAACGGCCCATCTCGGCGCTCATCTCGAAGAGCTCTTCGGCGAAAATCTCCTTGGCCTCCTCGTTTGCGGCAAGGATGCGCGCCTCACGATTGAAGATGATGGCGAAAACGATATCCTCGTCCTCCGCGGCGCGCTCGACGTTTTGTTGAAGGGCGACGAGGTCGTAATACATGATGCGGTTCTCGGAGAGGTCCGCCATCATTTGCGCGATCGAGGATGCGTGCTCCCCGGCGCGATCTTTGAGCGCCGCCGTACGCTCGAGCTCCACGAAGAAGATGACGATGCTCATCAACACGGTGATGAGCGCGGTCGAGCTGAGAATGAAGCGGTCCCTGAGGCTAAGAGGAGCGATGCGCCGCATCAGAGCTCTACTTCGGTGTTGCGCCCCTCCTTCGCCAGCCAGATGTCCTTCATCTGGATGTAAGGCGCTCCCAGCGGAGTGAGCTTGAAACCGCGCACGTTGGGCCGCAGCAGATATCGAAGCCGGCCGTAATCCGTGGGGATGATGGGTGAATCGAGAAGAATGAGCTCCTCGATTTTGTGATAGAGCTCGTTCCTTTTCGTGTAGCTCGTCTCCGACCACACTTGATCGAGCAACTTGTCCACCTGGCGGTTCTTGTAGCCGAAGGTGTTCATGTGGCCTTGCGAGTGGAAAAGCGGTCTCAAGAAGTTGTCCGGGTCGGGAAAGTCTGCGTACCAGATCTTGTCGCGAAGGATAGCGCGATCGCGAAACCGCGGCGCGTCGAAATCGATGCCACCTTCCATCTCGACGAGCTTTACTTCGATCCCGACCTCCTTCAAGCAGTAAATGAGACAGGCGTTGCGAGCGACGAAGCCGGGATCGGAAGAATAGACATTCCTCGGCAAGACGGGAAGCTCGATCGGCGGAAGACCTTTTCCTCCGGGATAGCCGGCTTCTGCCAGCAGCTCGCGTGCTTTGGCCAGGTCACGACCATAGTGGGATTCCTTGGGGATGAAGCCAGGAATTCCAGGAGGAACGACACTGCTCGCCGCCGCCGTACCCGCGGTCACCTTGTGGGCGTCGAGAAAGCTTCTTTTGTCGAGGGCATAATTGATGGCGAGGCGTACCTTCGCGTTGTCATAGGGTGGCACGTGGTTCGGGAAATAAAGGTAGCTCAAAGCCAAGAACCGTTCGGCTTCGACGGCGACCCAGTCGGCATAGCTGTCGACCCAGTTGGTCTCGAAACAATCGGCCACCTCGTTGAGGGGTCGCGAAACACCTTCGTAGTCGCGCACGTTCCAGGCGGCACGGAAGACCAAAGCGTCGAGGTGCGGACGGCCACCGAAATATTGCAGGTTGGCTTCGAGACGGATGCCTTGGTAGACGTCGTCCAACATCGGAACGCCCGCATCCTCGGAAGGCTCGATCCAGCGCGAGAACTGGAACGCGCCGGTGCCGATGGGAGCCTTGAAGAAGCTATCGCCCCGATCGAGAAGCTCCTCCTTGGGGAGAATCTTGGACGAGTACATGCTGAGCACGGAGAGCGCGGGAACGAAAGGCGTGACGAAGGTGATGCGGAACTCGCTCTCGCCGAGAGCTTCGAGTCCTTTCACGCGTTTGGCGCGTCCCGCGCGGAAATCGTCGGCGCCTTCGATCCGGCTGAAGTAACTGTAATTGTGATCGTTCAAACCGCGAATCAGAAGCCGCTCGAAACTGAAGACACAATCCTCGGCTGTCACCTTGCGTCCATTGTGGAACAGGGCATCCTCGCGCAGCTCGAAGGTATAGGTCTTGCCATCGGGAGAGATCTCCCAGAACTTCGCTAATGCGGGAACGACATTCAGGTGCTCGTCGAAAGCCGTCAGGCCGTCATAAAGCTGCTGCACCAGCATGACGTCCGTGCTGAAGATCGCTTTTGCGGGATCCAGCGTCCGCATGTTCTCCAAGAGCGGATAGCGAAAAACACCGCCCTGTACGGGACTTTCCACGAGTTTATCGCCGCCGCCGATGCTCCCCCTGAGCGTCTCTTTCTTGATGAGGCGCCCGGCGATAGCCGTCACGATAAAAAGGCACAAAAGACCCCCGGGAATGAGCCAGGCGCTCTTGCGGCCCATTGGTCGGGAGAGCGACTCCTCCGGATCTGATGCTTGTTTCATAGCGACGTTTCTACGGGGACCTAGGGTGTCGGTGAACGAGTCCCAGCCCTAGATTAGTTTACGGCCGCGGGCCGCGCAACTCGGATAAGCTCCTCAGAATGAGAGCTTTCCCTCGGCTATCTCCACCGCCTTACCGCCTACGCGGACCTCAAAAGGGCCCTTTTCACCGCTATCCACGTCGACGTAGATAGCGCTCGGACGGCCCATCTCGTAACCTTGCTCCACAACAATGTGCGCCGTCGGCTCCGCCTTCACGAGCCCTCGGTGGACGAGGTAGGCGCCGAGCGCCCCCGAGGCACTCCCGGTCGCCGGGTCCTCCACGATGCCGACCGTCGGGGCAAACATGCGGGAATGGACGGTACTTTCGGGGTGAATGCACTCGCGTGTGAAGATCATGAAGGAATCGGTCTGGGTCTCCGCGAGGACGTTCCTCATCGCGACGAGGTCGAGCTCGATCTTGTCCAGGTGGCGGAGCGCGCGCGCCGGCACCATCAGCTGCGGAACCGCAGTGGAGACGACTTGTGCCGGCAAGTCGTCAGGGAGGAGCTGATCCTCCGAGAGACCAACTGCTTTCGCGAGAAGCTTACGATCGGTATATTCGTCGAAAAAGCGCGGTGGGGATTGCGTCATGGTGACTTGATCCACTTTACCGTCCTTGACGACGATGTCCACCGGAAGCACGCCCGCCTGACACTCTTGAAAGATACGGTTCGAGCCTTCTTTCACCTCAAGGATCCCGCGCTTGGCAAGCACGAAACACGTCCCCACGACGGGATGGCCCGCTAGCGGCAGCTCTGATGTCGGAGTGAATATGCGCAAGCGGAACTGTGCTTTCAAATCCGTCGGAGGAAGAACAAAGGTCGTCTCCGAGAGGTTCATCTCCTTCGCGATGGACTGCATGTCCTCGGAGCTGAGCCCCTCGGCCTCAGGGAAAATGGCGAGTGGGTTTCCGGTAAAAGGACGGTCCGTGAAGACGTCGGCCTGGAAGAAGTGATACTCCCTCATAGACGAGAAATACTACCCTAAAATGGATGCAACGGCTCTAGTGCCCGACGCGCTCGAAGCGAAGCTTGTCGACGGCTAGAAACGACTCACCTTCGGTCGCGACTCCCGGCACGAGCTCGAGCAAGTTGATACGCTGCCAATAGCCTTCGTCGACGACCAGCATATGTTCTTCCATCGTCGCGCGAGGAAAGAAACCACCAACCCGCGCACCATTCAGCCAGACCTCGACCGGTGCGGGCTCGACCCCAGGCGGCACCGCGCACGCGATGTACACGCGCAGCGACTCGGATCGATCCGTCGGAACGAAAATCCCCGCGCTCGGCCCCTCGGCATGTCGAACGTCGCGCTCCAGCTCTTCCCAATCCTTGAGACCACTCCAGCCGTTTCCGATAAAAGCGGGATCGCTCGGGCCGAGATCGATGAGACCTTCTAGATTGCGCATGCTGTGAAACAGATATTTGCCGACGAGGATGTCGTATTGCGTCTTCGGTCGATCGTAGCGCACGGCGAAGAGCCAGTTCATAGGAAACGAGAACGGATAACCGATACCGTCGAAAAGGTCTTCGAGCCCAGCCTCCGCCGCCGCCTGCCACGAGATCGTGCCGTCCGGCGGAATGCGTCCCTTGCGGTACTGCTCCATGAGCAAACCGTTACCGGCGATGACCAGCACCAACGCGGCGGCGACGACCGCACGGGGGTAGCGTCTAACGAGATCGATGGCGAAGGCCAAGCTCGTTGCGAGCCCGAGCGCAAAAACCGGAAGCACGGAATCGAAGCGGCGAGCTCCGAACGAGCCGCCCGCCCACCAGTCGGCAACCGAGCTGTTCACGTAAGTCAGAAGAATCAGCAAGCCTATAAGCGGCAAACCCGCGCGCGGGTGGCGACGCGCGAAACCGGGGAGCCCGAAAACGGCGAGCAGCAATATGGGGCTCCAAGCGAAAAGGCCGTGCCGCGACGAGAACAGCGTCTCGGTGAGGAACGGATCCCCCCAGCGCATGTAGTCGGCGCCCAAGGGGACACCGATATAGAACCGACCGAAAATGATCTTCCAGCTCAGGAATTGCGGCGCTACCGTCGCGAAAACCGCCGCACCGAAAACGATCGCCGGCAGCAGTTTCTTGCGGCCGAGCTGAGCGAGAAGGCTCGGCGCAAGCAAGATTCCGAAAACACCGTTCTGCCACCGTACACAAGCGACTGCGCCGAGCACGAGGCCTATCAGAGCGTAGTCCCGCAAGCTCCTAGGTCCATCGATCCAGAGCTTCAAAAAGAGAGCAATGAGTAGAAAGGTCAACGCATGTGTATAGATGGAATGGTAAGTGACATACCAGCCGAGAAAACTCCCGAGTCCAATCCCGACCGTCGTCAGATAAGCCACTCCCGGCTCGAACCAATGGCGAACGAAGCGATCGAGCACGAGAAGCCCGAGCCATCCCAACAAGAGGTTTCCGAGCGCGACCGTGTGCAAATAGGGATCGCTTATCCCATCATAGGCGGCACTCACACCGTGAACGTTCGACCACCACGCGCTCACATGTCCGAGCCAAATGAACGGAACCCAGGACAGCGGGGCTCCGACGGGAAAAGTAAAGCGCGCGCGGCCAGTCTCTCGTACCGGTTGCGAGCCTCGCTGGTGATCGATGCCGAGCCTTTGATACTGGTTTTGAAGATCGATATCCCCATCGAAGGCGACCGAATGCGCGTAGGAGTAATACCAAAGCCCGTCGCCGCGCAGACGAAAGCCCCGAAAGTGAAGAAGCGGAAGGAGGAGCAGCAGCAAACCAAGATAAGCGTAGAACCGCTCCTTGCGCCGAAATCCCTCGAAGGCGATGAGTCCGAGTGCTACGACCATGCGTGCTGCGAAACCGATCGGGGTCACAGGACCGATGAGTGAGATGCCGCCGGTCATCACGACGACGGCTAGATCGAAAAGAAGGAGATGAGACGCTATGCGAAGGATCCATTGAGCTTTAGCGCTCACAACGTTCTTGTCGGCCGCCGGTGTCATCTTTGCTAGTGGGTTGGGTACATAGTACTGGATGAGCGCCACTACACGACGTTCCAACTCAGCGACGCGTTCCTAAAAGGGCTCCCGGACGGTCCCACAGTTCCATCCCGCCCTTGAAGGCGCACGCCCTTGTCCTTACAATCGTCACGATACAACTGAGAGTCATTTTTGCCAAAACAACGTTGGTTCGAGAGATGCGTGCTCGAGCCGTAGTCGCCGCGATCGTCGGCGTGATCCTATTCGGGGCGACGGGGGCCTTGTATCAAGGCAGCCGCGAGCTTGTCGTGGATTTCCAGAAAGCCTACGAGGGCGGCTTCGTTTCGGAGTTTCATGGCCGCGAGCGGGCGGATGACGGCTACTTTCGCTGGACGAGAGCGGCCTCCTATCTCGATTTCCACCACCTTCCAAGGACCGGAACGGTGAAATTCGAAGCGCAGCTGAGAGTCCGGCGCCCGCGCGGCGCGCGGCTTCCGAACCTCGCTTTTACCGTGAACGGGACGACGGTCCACCGCGCGGTCAGTCTTCCGGGCCGCGCCATCTATTCTTTCGAAGTCCCTGCATCGCGGTCCGTGTTGCGTTTCGGCATCGCTTCCAATACGTTCGATCTCAGCGGCACCGACTCCCGACCTCTCGGCGTTCAAGTGCTGAGTGTCAGGTTGTCTTTTCCGGAGAGCGCTCCTTCCTGGGTGGCGCCCTCGCTGTGGATGGGGAGCGCGGCGATCCTGTTATTCGCGGCGGCGCTCGTCGCCGGCGCTGCTGTTCTCTGGGCCGGGCTTTCGTCCCTCGTAGTCGCGTTGGGGTTTCTTTTTCTGCTCCTCCAACACGCGCTTCGTTTTTCGAGCTATCCGAGAGACGTGGCGTTGCTCGCCGCAGCTACACTCGCCGTTCTGGTTTTTCTCCGTTTCGTGCTCGCGAAGCTCGATTGGTTTCACCCCTCCTCGCGAAAGTGGGTACTCGCCGCACTCGGGGTCGTTTGGCTCCTTAGGATGACAGTCGTGTTCTACCCGCTACGCGTGAGCTCCGACGCGGATTTCCAGGCGAATCGCATGATGTATTTTCTCGAGGGCAATTGGCACCCGACTTCGGTAACGCAGCACGTTCCGCCTTTTGACATTCCCTATCCTGTCTCGCTCTATTCGATCACGGCGCCCCTGGTTTTGCTCGGCGCCGATGGCGTCGCGGCGCTTTCGTTCATGACAGGCTTTTTCGACGTCGTCGTGTCGATCCTATTGATCTATCTCGGGTGGCGTTTTCTCGACGACCTCCGCGCCGGCATCCTTGCCGGCATCTTGTATCAACTCGTGCCGTTAAACGCGCTGAGCTTTTCCGCCGGCAACTTCACGAACCTCTTTGCAGTCGCGGCACTGTCGCTGGCCTTCGTCTTCATGTTCTCGTCACCCGTAATTTGTGCTTTCTGGACTTTCCTGGCGCTCACTGCACATCTCGGGATGCTCATCGAAGGGGCGATCCTCTGGCCTGCTTGGCTTTTCTTCTTCTGGCTCGCGCCGACTCCCGTAAACGACCAGCGCAAGCAGCTGACGTTGGCACTTGCCGTGGCGGCGCTTCTCGCCGGGGTCTACTACTTCGGCTACTGGGATCTCTTCACGAGCCAGTGGGAACGTGCCGTCGTGCGCGAATCCGCAGCGGTCACGGCAGGACCGAGCTCCAAGCTCGCGGAGCTCGGGTGGGTATTCCTTGTCGTCGCAGCGCTCGGCGCACTGTCGCTTGCCAAGCAGCCTTTCTCGAGCTCGTTCCGCAGCGCTGCCGCGACATGGCTCGGCGTGACGGTCCTCTTTGCCATCATCGACACCCTCACGGCGATCGAGATCCGCTACGTGCTCCAAGCGCTCCCGATTCTCGCACTCTTCGCGGGCGCGTATTTGTCGAAAGCGCTCGAGCGCGGCTGGCGCGGAAAGACCGCCGCTCTCGCGGCGATGCTGTATGTTGTTGTCCTTGGCTTCCGCACACTCTACGAAGTCCTGCTCACGCGGTACCACTGAGCTCACGCGACGACTTCGAGCTCGCCGGGCAGCACGTCGATCCGCAACGGAGTTTCTTGAAGGAACTCGCCATCCGCGAAGAACTCTGCCGGCTCCTCGGTCTCGATCTCGACGAACTTCGTCTTGCGGTACTCGACGCTCCAGTGCCCGAGGTGAGAGCCCGAGAACACGGTCGGGAACATGAAGAGAAGCCCTGCTCTCGAGATATCCCGCACGAGGCACAAATCCAGTAGCCCGTCCTCTAGCTTCGCCTCCGGCGTGATGTGCATCCCGCCGCCATAGCGCCGGCCATTGCCGACGGCCGCGAAGGTCACGGGCCCTTCGTAAACGCCGCCGTCATAGCGCACCCGAGCTTCGAGATGGCGAAAGTCGAGGAGCGTCCGCAAGACGGCGTAGCCATAGACCAATCTTCCCGATAGAAGCGGCGTGTTCTGTGCGCGGCGCGCGGCTTGGGCGTCGAAGCCGGTACCGCCGACACCTAGAAAAACACCCGCTTCCATTTTTGCGAGGTCGACGAAACGCCGCTCGTCCCGGGCAAGTGCGTCGAGAGTCTGCTCTATCCCGTTCAAGCCGAGCTCCGCGGCAAAATCGTTACCGCGCCCCACCGGCAGGATCGCAAGGGCTGGCCGTTCTGCTTTCGGCGTCTGAATGAGCCCGTTGACGACAACGCTCAAGGTCCCGTCGCCTCCCGCCGCGAGGAGAACGTCGTGCTGCGCGCGCCTTGCCTGAGCGGCGGTAGCTCGCGCGTCGGCAGGGCTCGCCGGCGACGCCAACTCGACAGAAGCGCCGCCCGACTCCAGGCGGGTCACGAGCTTGTCGACTTGCGAGCGGCGGCGGGACGTTCCGGAGCGGGCATTTCGAATGACGAGCACGCGCACACGCAAAGTGTATCCTGAGCGGACTGGGCGGATCGTCGCTTTCTGCTATTCTCTCGCTCATCCGAATGCGGACGGTCGCCCTTCGAGCTCTAGCTCTCGTCGCCTACCTCTGGTTTTGCTTCAGCTGGTTCGATCACGACTTCGATGTCTTTCTGGCCACCACACCTGTATGGATTCCCGCGCTGCTCTTGCTGGGGGCTGCCGTCGCGACGTGGCGGCCGCGTTTCAAGACGGATGACGCTATAGCACTCGGCTTCGCAGCGCTAGCGCTCGGGTTGCGTCTTCCTTTTCTCTGGGGCGCTTATGGCCTGTTCAGCTCCGACGCTTCGGCACAGGGTTTGATGGCGCTCCACATTCTCGAAGGCGAGCACCACCCCATCTTTCTCTATAACTGGTCTTATATCGGGAGTCTCAAAGCACACTTGACGGCGCTCATCGCCGTTATCTTTGGCGACCCGGTCGTGAGCTTCGCGGCCGCGGCCGCAATCAACTACGCGATCTTTACCGCGGCCGTCTATCGTCTCGCACGCACGGTGGTCCCACGCGCCGAGGCGAGCATCGCTGCTACCTACGTCGTCGCTGCGCCCGGCTTTCTCACTGCGTGGGGGATGGGAAACGAAGGGAACTATATCGATGTGATGCTTCTCGGGACCCTGATGCTCGCGATTGCAGCTCGGTGGATGCAAGGCGACGGCGCGGGCTTCTCCGAGGCGTTTTGGATCGGTGTGCTCGGGGGCCTCGCCTTTTGGACGCACATCCTTGCGACCTACTATCTCTTGACGGTAATCGGGGTCCTGGCACTCCATCGCTTTGGGCGGGACGGTTTGGTGAGACTCGCGAGCTTCGCGGGCGGCTTCATCCTCGGGGACTTCCCGGGCTTTCTATGGAACGCGAGCCACGAGTGGCTCAGCTTTCGCTGGTGGGGTCTCGAGGCCGAGACTGTGGAAGCCGTCGACCGCGTGGCCCGTACGTTGACGCAGCTCGAGCAAGTCGCCACGACCTCACTCTCCGTGCTTTCCGGCTACTGGCCTCGCGACGCGCCTCCCTGGCCCGCGCCGTTTTGGCACATCGCGCTGGGGCTGCTCATCCCAGCGGTCTTTTTGTTCTTCGCCTGGCGTCATCGGCGCGCGCTGACATCCATCTCGCCCCAAGCCATGCTTCTCGGCTTCGGGGTGCTCGTGGTTCTGGTCTTCGCGCAAAGTAGTTTCGGCTGGATGACCGACGAGCCCCGCTACCTCTTGTTCTTGTTCTCCGTCGTCCCGATCTTCCTCGGCTCCGCGGCCATGGCACTATGGAACCGGTCGCGCCTGCTCGCAAGCGTGGCCCTGTTGTCTCTCCTCTTCGTGAACCTGCGCGGCGATATCGCCTATCTTCAGGTCGCGCTCGAAAGCGACGGTGTCAACCGGGAGTTCATAGCAGAGCTCGAAAAGCTCGACATCCGCTATGTGCGCTCCGACTATCATCTCTCCTACAAATATGTGTTCTTGAGCCACGGCCGGATGGTTTGGACCTCCGAGCTCGGCCCAGCGCAGACAGAGTGGTATTTTCCTTTCCGCGATCAGGTGGCGAAGGCCGAAGAGGTCGCCCTCGTGCCGCGAAGCTTTCGTTTCGCGCGCCGGATCCGCCGCCGACTCGACGCGCGCGGTATCGGTTACCGGCAGGAGAGCTTGCTCTATCCGGTCCTTTACGATTTCAGTGAGCCCGTTCGTCTTTCATTTCTGCGGTAACGACGGGCTTCATTCTCTTACTCGCGGGCGCGTGGGCGAGCCACATCCGCGCCGAGCGCCACGGTGCGCATCATCAAGATCCTTCGGCTGGCGTCGCCCGGCCTTTGAGCGTGCTTTTTATCTCGGAGAGCGCGTAGAGCTGGCCTTCGTCGACCCCGTGACAGACCGTGCGGAGCTCCTTCCAGGCTTCGGGGCTTTCGAGGGTCTCCGGCCAGAACGGGAACGTGCGGCACTGGCGCGGCCGCGCCGGGTAGACGCTGCAGCCGTCCTTCCAAAAGATGCAGTCGCCGTTCGGCTTCAGCCGGAGCACGGGGTCCTTATCCTCGTCCTGGGTCAGGTAGCGTTTCTTGAACGCTCCCGGGCTGAGCTCGACAAATCGCTCGAGACGCTTGATTTGGGCCGGGCTCACATAGACCCAACCCGGTTGAGCGCCACGGCAGCAGTTGTTGCACTGGTGGCAGGAAACCCGTAGACCGTCGGGGTACCAAAGCGGTTCGCGGGGCATCTCGATGGTGACTATAATAATCCGTTCGTGTTCCGGCCCATACTGTTCATTGCCGCGTTTTCCGCCGTCTTCGGTCTTTCTCGCGCGCTCGACGCGTTCTTGCGCCTGTTCCTCCGCCAGGATTCCGGAGAATCGTTCCTGCCCGCGCTCGCCCGAAACGCTGACTTCGTCGAGTGGCTGTGGCCACTTTTGGGGTGGACCACGCTTGGCCTGGCCGCGGCACTCGGTCTCGCGACTCTTCTGGCGCGGCGGATCGAGCTCGAGCGTTCGGAGACCCTGGCGGTGCTGGCACGGCCTTATCTCACGCTACTCGTTCCCGCGGGGCTCACGTTCTTGGCCGCGGGCTCGCTCGTGGTGTCGCCGAGCTATCCCTACGGGGCGAATCTCGCGGTGACGCTGGCGCTCGAAGGCGCCTTCGCAACGCTCCTCGCCGTACTCTTGTTCGTCGGCGCGCTCGTGCATGCGCTCCTCGAGCTGCTCGGTCCTTGGGAGAGACGCCTCCCAACGCTCGCGATATTCGGGCTCGCGATGGTCTGCTTTCTTGTGGCAACGCCCGCTCGTTTCTATCAGGCGGGCGTCGGGCAAGGGAACATGCACAAATATGTGCGGATGGCGCAGGCGGTCGCGGGGACGGGAACGCTGAATATCGAGCGCGCCGGCGAGAACCCGGACCCAACCTTTGGTGAGTTTCTCGGGCATCTTCCTCGGATCGCTTGGAGCTATGTTCGCGCTTCCAGAAGTCTGTTCGCCCATCGAGGCGGTGAAGCGAAGGGCACAAAGGTCAACCGCTCGATGTTTCGTGGCGGCGATGGCGGCGTGTATTACATCAACGCGCCGGGTCCCGGCCTTCTGCTCGTTCCAGCCTATATCGTGGATCAGTATTTGAACCGCTGGCTGGGCGGAGACCGCCAAATTGCCATCATCCTGTTCTGGCAACTACTGGGGGCCTTGCTCGCTTGCGAGATCGTTCTGTCGGTCGCGACCATAGGCGCTCGGCCAGAAGGCGTGGTGACGGCGCTTGCCATGGCGCTCGCGGTCCCGTTTCTGTTCTACACGTTTCAAATCTATCCGGAGCTTCCCGGCGGGCTGTGTCTTTTATTCGCCTTTCGCAAACTGGTGCTCGATCCGGAGCCCACGGGACGCGCGGTCTTCGCGGGTGCGCTCGCCCTCGCGGCGCTACCTTGGCTCCATCAAAAGTACTCGGTCGCGTCGGCCGTGCTCGGGATCCTCGCCGGGTTGAGTCTTCTTCGCGTGTCTCCCGGCGGGTGGTCGCACCGTCGCTACAAATTCGTTCTGTTGGGACTTCCTCTTGCGATCTCCGCCTATTCCATTTTACTCTACAATCACGCGCTTACCGGAAGCTTGTCGCCGACCGCAACTTTCAGCGCGGCCGAGCGCTCTTCGTTCGAGCCGTGGAATTTTTTCAAAGGTCTTTCGGGCCTTCTGCTCGATCGCGAGAACGGGCTTCTCATCTTCGCGCCGATCTATGTCTTTGCGCTCGTCGGCCTGCAGGCTTTTTTCTTGCGACACCGGGCCATTTTCACACCGTTTTTTCTCGTTGTCGCTTCCTACATCGTGGTGATCGCTTCTTTTCCCTACTGGCCGGGCGCCGTAAGCACGATGGGGCGCTACATGCTCAGCATCCTCCCGCTGTTCGCCCTTCCTATGGCCCTCGTCGTGGGCCGCGGTTTCACCGACGGCGTGCTCGCGGGCGTCGGTGCGACGCTACTCGCGGGAGGGCTCTCTTATAGCGCGAGCTTCGTTCGGGATCTCATCCCGAGCTACCAACCAGCAATGTTCTGGGGCCGGGTTCTCTATAGCGACCCGACCCAATATCTGCCGTCGTTTCTGAGCGATGGGCTCCTCGGCTCGGGCGCGGGCCATTTTCCAAAATTTCTCATCCTCGGCATGACCGTCGGTGCGCTCGTCTACTTTCTCCGCGAGCGCGTTTACGAAGAGCCGTTCTCCGTCGAAGCGGAAGCGGCGGCGTACCACCGGCGCGCGTGCTTCGGTGCGGGTGCTGTCTTGCTCGCGCTCATTGCCGCAGGCTTCGTTCTGGAGCGCTGGCCCGGAAATGGGTCGGAGAAGCGCGGGCCACTGTTTCGGGAAACGCGCGTGCTTCGAGGCGGAGAAACGCTATCGGTGTTTGGCAAGCACGGCTTCGAAAACGGGGGCGTGTGGGTCCCGGGAGGCGGGACGACGAGCTTTCTCTTGCTCGCCAACGAGCCGCTCTCGGAAATCACGCTGCGTCTGAGGAATGGACCCGTGACCAATAAGGTCTTATTTCGTGAGCGCCGCGAGCCGAAGCAGATCCTCGAGCTTCCTTCTTTTGGACCACATAACCGGCCAGTGCTCTTGAGAAAGCCCTACCGCTTCGACGGCAAGAACGGGGAACGATTTCTGTACCGATTCCAGGTGCACTCGACGGGAAGCTTCGTGCCGCGAGAAGAAGGCACGTCCGACGATTCTAGGAAGCTCGGCACATTCGTGAGGCTAAGATGAAACACGTAACGATTTATACGGATGGGGCCTGCGAAGGCAACCCTGGCCCGGGCGGCTTCGCCGCCATCATAGAAGAAGAAGAAGAAGAAGGCGAAACAAGAGATGTCACCGGTGGCGAGCCCCACACGACGAACAACCGTATGGAGCTCAAAGCGGTCATCGCCGGGCTAGCGGCGCTCGACGAGACGTCTCGAGTGCGCGTCGTGACGGATTCTCAATACGTTGCGAAGGGCATGACGAGCTGGATCCATGGCTGGCGCCGACGGGGCTGGAAAACCGCTTCCGGCTCCCCGGTCAAGAACCGCGAGCTCTGGGAAGAGCTCGACACGTTAGCCAAGCGCCACCGGGTCCAATGGGAGTGGGTGCGAGGTCATGACGGCCACCCCGGCAACGAGCGCGCCGACACCCTCGCCAAGGAAGCCGTCCCCCGCTGAGCACTGAGCACTGACCAATGACGCCTTTACGGGAGGTTCGCCATCGCGCGGGTCGCGAGGTCTATGATTTGCGCTTCCTCCACGGATGGCGCGGAAGGCGAGCTCACTTCCAAGACGTCGTCACCGCGAAAGGCGCGCACCATGTGTTCCTCGGCGACATACATCGCCCAATCGCCTGGAATGCCTTCGACGGGGTGGTACTCCTCGCGCGGCGGATCCTCTCCGCCGAACTCCTCACCGAAATCGGCCACGAACTCGTCGAACGAATCGAGCCCGGCGCGCTGAAGCGTCAGCACGACCAAGGCGCCTGAGCCGTCCGCCGCGCCCCAGGTGCATTGACCTTTGCCGGCGTCGCCTGGCGCGGGCTCGCCCGTGGCCGTGCCTAGGGCCGCTTCGATGTCGGCGCTCGTGAGGAGCGCACAGAGGTCGGCGCGTGGCGGCGCGCTCTGAGCGGCCGGCTCTGCGCCGCCGGTGGATTCTCCGCCGCCGCAACCAAAGCTCGAAAAAAGGGTTACGATGGCAGCTAGCGCCAAAATGTAAACGGAGGTCTGCAATATCAGGAATTTCATAGCGCTTTAGCTTAGCCCGAGAGGGGCCGAGCCGACTAGCAAAATGCTGAGGCTTTTTGGGCGAGCTCTTCCCACTCTTCGTAGAGAGCTTTGAGTTGGACTTTAAGGTCTTCGTGCGTCTTGACGACGTCGGCGGCCGCCTGATCGTCATCGTAGAATCCCGCAACGGACATGCGGCCCTCGAGGCTGTCGATGCCGATCTCCGATTCCGAGATGGTCATTTCGATCTCCTTGAGCCTCTCCTGGATCGCGCGCGCCTTGTTCTTGGAAACAGCTTTGCCCTCGGCGGAAACTTTTGACGGGACGGGCTCTTCGATGATCTCTTTCTTGACGGCATCGGGCGTCTCGAGCTGGGCGTCTTTCGCGCGTATGAAATCCGGATAGCCTCCCCAGTGCACTTGTATATGGCCGTCGGCGATTTCCGCGATTTTGGTCGAGAGCTGATCAAGAAGGTAACGATCGTGCGAGACAAAAACTAGCGTTCCTTTATAAGCCCGGAGAGCATCGAGGAGGACTTCTTTCGCGTCGAGGTCGAGATGGTTACTGGGCTCGTCGAGGAGTAGCACGTTCGCAGGGCGGAGCAACATGCGCGCGAGGGCGAGACGGCTCTTCTCGCCACCGGAGAGCACTCTCACTTTCTTGTCAACGTCGTCACCATGGAAGAGAAAGGCACCCAGAAGACTCCGCAGTCGCGGGATCATTTCGGTGGGAGCGCCGTCGGTCATGTTCTCGAGCACGGTGCGCTCTTCGTCGAGGTCATAGCGATCTTGGCTGAAGTAGCCCGTCTTGACATTGTGTCCGAGACGGAGCTTTCCGGAGTCAACCTCTTCGCTCTCCGAGAGCAAGCGCATGAGCGTGGATTTCCCGACACCGTTCGGCCCGACGAGAGCCATGCGCTCTCCGCGCTCGACGAGAAGGTTGGCTCCGTTGAAGACATGATTTTCGCCGTAGCTCTTGTGAATGTTCTCGAGCTCGAGCACGACGCGACCCGAGCGGTCGACTTCCGGTAGCCGAAGCCGTATCAGCTTGCGTTCGAGAGGAACGTCGATCTTCTCAATTTTCTCGAGCATCTTGACGCGGCTTTGGACTTGCTTTGCCTTCGTCGCCTTGTAGCGAAACTTGTTGATGAAGCGCTCTGTCTTCTCGATTTCTTCTTGCTGGCGCGCCGCTTTTGCGCGAAACTCCGCGAGTGTGCTTGCCCGCGTCTTGAGGAACGTGCTGTAGTTACCCGTGTAGTCGACGAGTCGCCGACGATCGATGGCGGTAATGCGCGTGACGACCTGGTCGATGAAGTAGCGGTCATGGGACACGAGCACGATCGTGTGCGGGTAGTTGGCCAAATAGTCTTCGAGCCAATTGCGGGCTTCGAGGTCGAGATGGTTGGTAGGCTCGTCGAGAAGGAGAAGATTCGGCTGCGACAAAAGAAGCTTGGCGAGCGCGATGCGCATCTGCCAGCCCCCGCTGAACGTCTCCGTGGGGGCGTCGAGCTCTTCGGTCTTGAAACCGAGGCCGAGAAGGACTTCTTCCGTCCGGCTTTCGATGCTGAAGCCGCCGCGCCGATCCCACTCGTCGCGGCACTCGCCGTAGCGTTCGAGAATCCGCGCATGCTCCGCGCTACTTGCATCGACCTCGCCCATCTGCTCTTCGAGCTCGCTCATCTCTTCGCCCATGGCGAGAAGCTTTTCAAACGCGGTAAGCGTTTCTGCTCGAAGGGTCTTGCCGCTATGGGCGAGCCCCTCCTGCGGCAGGTAGCCTACCGTCGTGCCGCGGGGGGTAGAGACTTTTCCGCTATCCGGCGATTCGCTGCGCACGAACATGCGCAAGAGCGTCGTCTTGCCCGACCCGTTCGGGCCGGCAAGGCCCACGCGGTCGCCGTCCGAGACGTTCCACGTAACGTCCTCGAACAGCACGCGCCCAGCGTAAGCTTTGGTCAAGCTTTGGATTTGAAGCATGTCTCACACAAAAAAAGGCCCGGCCCTCGTGAGCCGGGACATTTATGAAAATATAATAGCGTGAAAACGGAGAGTCGAGTCGAGATATGAAGCAATCTCTGCAAGTCATGGTCCTGGCCCTTTTTACAGTGGGGGTCGGGCTCCCCATGGCACCCGTGGGGACGCAGGCAGCCCAGAGCACCGAAGCCTATGCCCAGGCCAATCGCGGCGTGGCCCTACTCGAGCAATTTCGCTTTACCGAAGCCATCGTTGCATTCGAAGCCGTGGTTACGCTCGAGCCGAGCGGGGCGGCCGGCCACATCAATCTTGGGATCGCCTATTTCAACGAGCGCGATTTCGACAAAGCCCTCGCATCCTTCGAGCGCGCCCGCGAGCTCGATGACTCGAGTCCCTACGTTCACTACAACCTCGGGCTCGTTTACAAGCTGCAGGGCGAAACGGAGGCGGCGCTGGCAGCGTTTACGCGCGTGCTCCCGCTCGATCCGGTCGACTCGATGACGCATTACTATCTCGGTACGCTCTACGCCAATCTTGGTCGCCTCGAGGAGGCCAAGGCCACCTTGCGACGCACGATCGAGCTCCAGCCGAACAACGAGTCCGCGCATTTCAGCCTCGGGAATATTCTCATCCGACAAGGCCGGCGCGACGAGGGGCGCGCCGAGCTTCTCGTTTTTCAAGATCTGAAGCGAAACTTTGCGGGAGAGGGGACGTCGGCGGGTCTCCAATATACCGAGCTCGGAAAATATGCCGAAGCCGTGGAAAGGGTCCAGGGTCTGCTTCAACCGATGACTCGGGAGCGCACAACCGAGACCTCACTGCGTTTCGTCGAAGCGACCCAAGGCGCCGGCCTTTCTCTCCCTGCGCTCGAAGCTTACGAAGCACTTCCCGAACGCCTCAACGTTTCCGAGTACACACTCGAGTGGATTCGGGATAGAGCGCTCCCCCGGCTCGGGACGGGTCTTGCCTTTCGCGATCTCGATGGCGATGACGATCCCGACATCCTGTTCGTCAGAAGCGGGGCTCCGGTCTTTCTGAGGAACACGAATGGCCGTTTCGAAGCCTTCGCGGCGAGCGGGCTTCCCCACGAAGGCCATTTCGTCGGCGTCGTCGTAGGCGACGTGGACAACGATCTCGACGGAGACGTCTACCTCACGGGCGCAGGACCGAACGCGCTCTACCTCAATGACGGCAGCGGACATTTCACGCTCTCCGACGACGAAACCGTACGCGGCGACAGCGTGTCGGTAAGCGCGACCTTTGCCGATATCGATCACGACGGCGACCTCGATCTCTACGTCGCAAACTACCTTTCTCGCCAAGCGCCTGAGAACGTGGACGTGCTCATACTCCCCGACGGACTTCCTGGAGCGCCCAATCGCATGTATCAGAACAACGGAGACGGATTATTTACCGAGATCTCGAGCGAGACCGGCACCGATGGTGGCGCGCGCAGAAGCCTCGGCGCGGTCTTTTCCGACCTAGATAACGATCGCGACATCGATTTCATCGTCGTCAATGACGGATCGCCCGCGCTCGCGTTCTCGAACGATCGCGTCGGGACTTTTACGGAAAGCTCGCGGGTTTGGGGGCTCGAGACGAGCTCGCGAATGCGCGGGCTGGACTCGGCGGATTTCGATCGGGACGGAAGCTTCGATCTGTTCCTGACATCGGAAGGCGCCGCTTTGAACAGTCTCTTGCGAGGGCCGGCCCGGTCTGGGTTCCGCCCCGACGTGCTCTCACCGGGGCTTCTCGCCGCGGGCACGCCAGGGGCACGCTACGGTGCGAGCTTCGTCGACGCAGATAACGACGGCGATTTGGATTTGCTCGTTGTCGTCAACGAAGCGGAGACGCTCGTTGCATATTATGAGAGCACGCCGAACGGCTACGTGCGTGCTCTATTACTTCAGGCCGCGGTGGAAGGAGAAGGCCGCGCCTTAGCACTTGCCGATGTGGACGGCGATGGTGATGTGGACGTGGTCGTCGCCACCGACCTCGGAGAGCTCGTCTATTTTCGCAACGATGGCGGCAACGAGAAAGGCTTCCTCCGCATCCGGGCGCGCGGACTGCGCAGCAATCGCGATGGGCTCGGCGCGAAAGTCGAGGTCAAAGCCGGCGCAGCCGGTACGAAGCGCGAGGTGCGCTCCTCGAGCAGCTATTTTTCGCAGAACGAGCTCCCGCTTCATTTCGGTCTCGGAGACAGCCCACGCGCGGACTATGTGCGTTTTCTCTGGCCGGGAGGCGTCAAGCAAATCGAGATGGAGCTCGAGAGCGGTCAGACAGCTTCGATCGAAGAGCTCAACCGTAAGGGCACTTCGTGCCCGATTCTCTATGCGTGGGATGGTGAGAAGATCCGATTCGTGACGGACTTTCTCGGAGGGAGCGCGTTCGGAAATCTCCACGCTCGGAACAAGTACAACTATCCCGATACGGCCGAGACCGTCAAAATGGAGCCCTTCCCTCTCGTCGCTCGCGACGGGCGCTTCGAGATGCGCTGGGTCAATCAGCTCGAAGAAGTCCTTATCTACGATCGGGCTTCCCTTGTCGTCGTCGATCACCCCAAGGAGCTCGACGTCTTCCCGAACGAGCGTCTCATGCCTGGGCCGCCTTACCCCGAAGACCGCCTCTACGCCGTGGCGGAGATGCGCGCGGTCGCGCGCGCCGTCGATCATCGAGGCAAAGATGTCACTGCCCTCATCGCGGAGAAAGATCGCCTCTATCCCGACGGCTTCGAGCTTCTCGAATTCAAAGGCTACGCGGAAGAGCATGCATTGACGCTCGACCTAGGTGCTCTCGAGTCCGGCGAGAGCTACGTGCTGCTCTTATATGGTTGGGTCGACTATGCCGATTCGAGCTCGAACCTCGCTGCATCCCAGGCGGGCGTCACCTTGGTGACGCCTTATCTCGAAGTCGGCGACGCCGCGGGAAATTTCGAGATGGGTCTTGCGCAAATGGGTTTCCCCGCAGGGCTGCCGAAAACCATACTCGTCGATCTCTCAGCTATCGTGACGCCCGAGAAGAATCACGTGCGTATCATAACGAGCATGCGCCTTCATTGGGATCAGATCCTCGTGGCCAAGCACGTCGCAACCGCGGGTGACACGTTGCGGGTGACGGAGCTCAACGCCGCGACCGCGGATTTGAGATTCACCGGATACCCCGCGCCCTTCAACCCGGACGGGCGGGCCCCATCGCTTTATACCTACGACCAAATTCTGGAAACAGAGCTCTTTGGCGCGCACGAAGGCTACTACACGCGCTACGGTGACGTGCGTCCTCTCGTCGCCGCCATCGACGATCAATACGTCATCACCCATCACGGTGACGAGCTTCGTTTGACGTTCGAGGCGTCGGAGCTTCCGGAGCTTCCCGATGGCTGGACGCGAAGCTTTCTCGCCTTCGCGGACGGCTTCGGAAAGGACATGGACCTCAACTCCGCGCGGCCCAATCGTATCGAGCCTTTGCCGTTTCACGACATGACCTCCTATCCGTATCCCGAAGACGAATCCTTTCCGGATTCCGAGCTTCATCGCCGGTACAACACGCGCTATGTTGGTCCGGATGGCGCCAACCCGTTTGCCCCGCGTAGGAAGACCAGGACGTCTGTTCAGTAGCCAGATGCCAAGAAACGCGGTCGCACTCATCCTGATGCTCTTTGTGTCGAGTGGCGCCTGCCGCGACAAGGCACCTGCCGCGCCACCCCAGGACTTGATGGACGAGACCTATCTCGTGTTCTCTCCCGGCGGTGACGAGGATTTGGTGTCGCCGGTCGCGCTCAACGGCGAAAGCCGCCCCGCACTCATCGCAAGAACGCCAGCAGAGTTCCGTTATCGCGTGCGAGTCCCGGAGCGGGCAATGCTGAGCTTCGCTCTCGGAATTCTGCAAGCGCCGGGAACGACCAGCGCCGAGTCACTACCGGGCAACCGCATGCGGTTCGAGGTGCGGGCCGGCGAGGACGGGCCAGACGAGCTTCTCTTCGAGCGCGAGATCCACGTGGCGCGTCGTGGGCAATGGATCGAGCAGCAAGTCGATCTGCGCAAGCTATCCGGGCGCGAAGTGTGGCTCGTGTTCCGTTCGTCCTTTCCCGGCGCGGAAGATCGGGAGGAGCCGCTCCCCCTTATCGGTGTTTTCGGAGACCCGGTGCTTCATGACCGCGCACGATTTCGCGAAGGACGGGGGGTCGTGCTCGTGTCCATCGACACGTTGCGGCGCGACCACATGAGCGTCTACGGATATCCCCGCAAGACGACGCCCGGGCTCGAGGCGTTTGCGTCGGAAGCGATCGTGTTCGACGACGCGGTTAGCACGTCCTCGTGGACACTCCCAGCTCATGCATCGCTATTCACATCGACCTATCCGAGCGTTCACGGCGCCGTAAACTTGAACGTCGGGCTCTCACGCTCCTGGCCCAATCTCGCGACGCTCCTCCGAGAGCGGAGTTTTACCACCCAGGCGATGGTGACCCACGTCTATCTCGCCGCCGAATACGGCTTCGATGAAGGCTTCGATCGCCATCAATATTTGCCGGAGGCCCGCGCGGAAGAGGTCACCAATCGCGCCGTGCGTTTCTTGTCGGCCATGGGCGACCGGGACTTCTTCCTCTTCGTTCACTACTACGATCCTCATTGGCATTACGACCCGCCGCCACCCTACGACACAGAGTTCGATCCATCCTATGAGGGCGAGGTGTCAGGTATATGGTGGGATTTCAAAGAGGTCGACGCGGACGAGGTCGACGCGCGCGATCTCCGTCACATCGAAGCGCTCTATGACGGTGAGATTCTCTATACCGACCGACATGTCGAGCGCCTCTTTCGCGAGATGAAGTCACTCGGGATCTTCGACAAGAGTGTCATCGTCGTGACTTCGGATCACGGAGAGGAGTTTCTCGAGCACGGCCAATGGGAGCACCAGAAGACACTCTATGAAGAGCTGCTTCGCATCCCACTACTCGTGAAGCTCCCGAACGGCAAAGAGAGCGGCCAGCGTGTTTCCGAGCAGGTGTCGCTCGTCGACATAGCACCCACGATTCTCGAAGCGCTCTCGGTGCCACGGCCGCCTTCATTCCAAGGCCGGAGCTTGTTCGAGCTATTGGGCGTCGCGCCAACAAGCGTGGGGCGGGAAGCGTGGTCCGAGACGGAGCACACCATCGACGATTCTCACAAGCTGTCACTGCGACTCGGCGCGGAAGGCCGAAAGGCGATTTTCAGCCTGCGGGATGGTCACGTCGATGTCGAGCTTTTCGACCTCGCCCGCGATCCCAATGAGCTCCAGGCGCTCCGCCCCACCGCCACCAACGACGAGACGCGCGAAGCTTTCGAAGAACGCCTCGAGCTATATCTGCGTGACATGGCGGGGGCGCGCGAAGGCAATCGAGATATTCCGGCCGTCGAGCTCGATCCCGAAGAGCGGGAACGACTTCGGTCTTTAGGCTACATCCCATAGTCGGGCAAGAAAGGACACACGAATTTTTCCCTTGTTTTTGTCGCGGGTTTGATATTCTGCAGCCGGGTGGTGTCATTGGACACCGTCGGGAATACGCGTTGAACGATTCTTACTGGGTGCCTGAATGGACGACGAGAGATTTCGCGTACGTAGCGAGCTTTATCGTTTGCTTCTCGATGAAGAAGCAGGTGCTGCATCGGCGCTCGTCCCTCGCATGCTCGCGGATCCCGATTCACTAACTCCCGAGATTCGCTGGTGCCTCTTCTACTTGATTCGCGGGATCGGCTACCTTGCCGGGCGCAATCACCTTTTCGGTCAAGAGGGCCTTCTCGACACACTCTCCGAAGAGTTCGAGGTTGCGCGGCTGAGGACTCAGCGTCTAGACAATTTATGGTCCGGGATCGTGCAAGAAGATCCCAATCACTGGATGCAGCGCTACGAATCGACGGAAGTCCACTACTCGCTTGAGGAGCTCGACTGGCTCAACGAGCTGCTCGGCCGTCTATGGGAAGTGGAGCGTCAGAGACTCGCCCTCGAAGAGCCGCCCTTGGAGCCCCTAGTGCTCCGCAAGCGCCGCGTCGAAGGGGACCGCCTCGCCAATTTGTTGCTCCGCCTCAACTAGTGCTCGGTCACTCCAGAACATCGTCCTAGACTTCGTTTGCAACTTGCCTTCTAAATAGGCATTCTATCTCTGATCGACCGAGAACCAACGTAATGTAGCCGGAATCAGCGCTCTTTATGGAAGTCTCAGAGTCCCCTTACCGAACGCCTACACGCGCCTTCGTAGTCGAGATTGGCCTCGACGGTGACAGGCGCGAGAACGTTACCCTATTCCTCTCGACTTTGTCGGAGACCCATGCAGGGCCTGAAACTCTCGACGAGGCCTTGAATCACGAGCGGGATTTTCTCCCGGTGCGCTCAAACGAAACGGAGCAAACGTTACTTATCCGTCGTCGAGCGATCCGTACGGTGACGGTGTCTGACGCCGTCGCCGCGGAATGCCGTGCCCACGATGAAGCCTTAGCGGCGGCGAAAGAATAACTCCCGACTTTTCTGCAGGCTGTAGGGTGTAGTTCCACTTGGGCATGGCCTCGTCGTTGGTCGGGTCCAACTCGTCCATCTGTTCGCGCGTGATCTTTACGCCCTTTTTGTAGGCCTTCGGACGAGGTGTGCGCGATCTCGAGACGATCGCGATCGCGATCGAGACCGCGGAGACCGGACATCTCGTCTTCGGGACCCTCCATACGTCTACGGCCATGGCGCCCGTCGATCGCATCATCGATCAGTTCCCGGCCGATCAGCAGGAGCAGATCCGCACGATGATTGCGGGCTCCCTCAAGGGCGTGATTGCCCAAGTGTTGTGCAAGAAGAAAGAAGGGGGCCGCGCTGCCGCTCTCGAGATCCTTCTCGGAACCTCGGCGCTCGCGAGCCTCATTCGGGACGGCAAGACGTATCAAATACCATCGATCATGCAGACGTCGAAAGCACAGGGCATGGTTACGATGAACGACGCCCTCATAAAGCTCGTGAAAACGGGCAAAGTCGAACCAAAGGAAGCTTGGATGAAGGCGACGGATAAGACGGGCCTGGTGGGTTTGTTCAGGAGCAACGGGATCAAAGCCGACTTCATCGAAAAGTAAAAGGGCCCGGCGACATCGGCCTCCGGGCCCTCAGGGACTTGGAACGAGTCTCAGTTGCCGGATTCAGCCTCTGAGAGGGCGGACAAGAACTGCTTCACTTCTTCCGCCTGAGCTCCGTTGGGCTCGAGCTCGAGATACTTCTCGAAGTGGCTTTTGGCGACATCGTCATCCTCTTTCTGCGCGGCGAGGGTTCCGAGAATGTAATGCGCCTGAGACGATTGCGGCGCATTGGGTTTCGCGACGAGAAACTGCTCGAGATGAGTGATGGCCGCTTGGTGCGCAGCTTCGGCATCGCCGGAGGATTCCGCGTCCCGGACAGCGATAGAACCCACCATGAAGTGAGCGTCCGGCGCGAACTGATGGTCAGGGCTAAGCTCCAGAAACTTCTGTAGCCGCTCCGTGGCGGTCGCCCATTGCTGCCCGTTGAAGTTGATGCGTCCTGCAAAATAATACGGAGGGGCTAGGCTCGGGTCGAGCTGGATGACCTTCGAAAAAGCGCGCTCCGCTGCCTGGTCGTTCTTGGCTCGCATCTGCGTGGTTCCGAGGTAGTATTGCACCTCCTTGTCGTTCGGCTTGTTCGAAGCCGCCTTTTGCAGGAACGGGATGGCTTTCTTGGGTGAGCTCGCTTTCGCGTAGCAGAGCCCGCCTTCCTTGTTCGAGTTGTTGATCATGTCGGCGGCGTCGGCATTGTTGCCCACTTTCGTGATGAAAGTGTCGAAGTTCGACGCACATTTGTCATAGGTCTTCTTGGCACGATACGCGTAGCCTAAGTAGTAATTGCTTAGAAAGAGGTCGCCGTTTGCCGAGAGCGCTTTTTCACAGGATGCGATGATGCCGTCGAAGTCATTGGTCTTGACGGATTCCTGGCAGTCACGAAAATCGGCTTCCCCGGGTTGTTGTGCGAAGGCGGCGCCCGCGACGAACGTCGCGACAGCCAAGCCTAACCACTTGGTCATGAAAGTGTCTCCTTTGGTCTCGAGCTGAGGCAAATTTCTCGGGCTAAATATCAACGCCCAAAGAACGAACGCTACCACAAGGGCAAGTCAAACAGCAACACCCACAAACCAAAATTACCATACGAGCGGAGGTCGAGCGATTTCTGTTTGTACCAACGTTCCCACGGTCATTTTAGCTTAAAACTTGCAGGAAGGGCTTGCCCCACGGGGGGACGCCGTATAGATTCTTTGCCGTGGATGAAGGCAAGCAAATCGCTATCGTTTCCGGGTGCCGGACGCCGTTCGTGAAAGCGGGCGAATTCCTTCGCGACGCGTCCTCGCTCGATCTCGCCAAGCTGGTGCTCGCGGAGCTTCGTCAGCGTGCGGAGCTCTCGGTGGGCGCCATAGACCAGGTCCAGGTCGTGCTCGGGACGGTCGTGCCGAACCTGCAAACACCCAATATCGCCCGCGAGGCCGCGCTCGCGGCGGGGTTCCCGGCGACGATCGACGCCCATACCGTGTCCCGCGCTTGCGCGTCCGCGAATCAGGCGATCGCGTGCGGGGCCGAATCGATCGCTTCTGGCCAAGCGGAGATCGTCATTGCGGGCGGGACGGAGTCGCTCTCGAACATCCCCATTCCTGTCTCGACAGCTATGAGCCAGGCACTCGTTTCGGCGAGCAAGGCGAAGACGCTGAAAAAACGTCTTGGGGCGTTTCGAGGGTTGAAGCTCAAGGACCTCCTCCCGGTGCCGCCGGCCATTGCGGAATACTCCACCGGCCTCACGATGGGGCAGTCCGCGGAGAAGATGGCAAAGGAGAACGGGATCTCGCGAGCCTCTCAAGATCGGTTTGCCGCGAAGAGCCACGCGCTCGCCGCCGCGGCGACGGAGGACGGCCGACTACCCGCGGAGATGGTACGTGTCTACCATCCACCGCGCTACGAGAGCTCGCTACCATTGGAAGACGACGGCATCCGCCGCGACACGAGCGAAGCGGCCGGCAACTCGTCCCCCCTGACTGACGGCGCCGCCGCCATCGTTTTGATGCGCAAGGACAAGGCACATGAGCTGGGCCTCGAGCCGCTCGGAACCATTCGCTCCTATGCCTTTGCATCCGTCGATCCGTTGGAGCAGCTCTTGATAGGCCCTGCCTATAGCACGCCTATGGCCCTCGATCGCGCTGGGATCACGCTCTCGGATTTGAACCTGATCGATTTTCATGAGGCCTTCGCAGCGCAAGTGCTCTCGGTCGTACAAGCGCTCGACTCGGAGACATTTTGTCGCGAGAAGTTGAACCGAGCGCCGCTCGGAGCCGTGAGCGAAGACAAGCTCAACGTCGAGGGTGGCTCCATTGCCATTGGGCATCCTTTCGGCGCCACGGGCGGGCGCATCACCTTGAGCCTTCTGAACGAGCTTCGTCGGCGCGGCGGCGGGCTTGGCCTCGTGGGCGTATGCGCCGCCGGCGGCATCGGCTTCAGCATGGTGGTCGAGGCCACGTGACACCGCTCGAAGGAACGCGCATTCTCGACTTGTGTCGATACGCGCCGGGTCCTTACGCGACCCTCATATGCGTGGCTCTCGGCGCGGAGGTTATCAAAGTCGAAGCGCCGCCCAACGGGGACCCGCTGCGCGAGCTCGACCCCGTCGCTTTCGAGCGACTAAATGCAGGCAAGAAGAGCGTGCTTCTCGATTTGAAGTCGGACGAAGGCAGGACGCGGTTCTGGACGCTCGTGCGGAGTGCCACCGTGCTCGTCGAGAGCTTTCGACCCGGCGTCATGGAGCGTCTTGGCATCGGTTTCGAGCACGTAAACCACGAAGTGCCGGCGATGATCTATGTCTCGATCTCGGGATATGGGCGCTCGGGCTCCAGACACGATCGAGCCGGCCACGACGTGAACTACATGGCGCAGGCGGGAGCTCTTCATGGAGTGCCGCTGCCGCTGCCGCTTCAGGTGGCCGATTTCGCGGGCGGTGGGCTTTACGCAGTCATATCCATCCTCGCCGCTCGCATGGAAGGCAGGGGACGCCATATTGACCTGTCGATGCAGCGGGGGGTCGCCTCCATGATGATTCTAGCGGACAGCCAGGCAGGAGATGTTCTATCGGGCCGCTACCCGAACTACTCGGTTTATCGAACGGCCTGCGGACAGGCGCTCTCGGTAGGTGCTCTCGAGCCAAAGTTCTGGCAGAACTTTTGTGATGTGCTCGAGCGGCCCGATCTCGTCGCGCGGAAAGAGGATCCCGGTGCGCGCGATGAAGTCGCAGCCATATTCGCAGGCCAGACGGCAGAAGAATGGGAGTCACGATTCCGTTCGTCGGATGCTTGCGTCGAAAGGGTGCTCGCTCCCGCGGAAGCGCTCGAGAGCTCGCGAGCCTACGAGCTTCCGTTCGGCACGCCGGAGAGAGAGCTCGGAGCCGCGCCCGAGCTCGGCGAGCACAACAAAGAGATCCTCCGTGAACTGGGTGACGGACCCGGTCACGAATAACTGCCTATCCTCGCCCTACCCCGTTCTCCGAAGTGGTGGCCGAGCCTCCCCGGCGAGGACCCAGACAGCCGAAATCGTTCTCGTTTGCACACAGCACGTGGTGGACACCCAGAAGTCCTCCGCTCTCGAAGGCATCGACGTCGACGCCAGCGACCACGGGGTTCGCTCCGCTTATACATGGGGCGTCGCCGGTGAACTTGGCGAGGTTGTGGAGCTTTTGAGAAACGCGGGCGCCGGTCCTCACGAGCCGTCGGGTGAGCTTCCGCCGTACCGTGTAGCAGGAGGGATGTCACGTCCCCGAGTCGTCGACGGACCGGAGACTCGATCCACGACGGCGTCGCCTCTCATCTTCCGCTGGCGGAACAGAAATAGACGTTGGGGGCGTGGCGTTTCCAACTGGCAGACGGAACGAGCGGTCGTTCTGGAGGTCATCGTCAAGCGAAACGGCAAGACCGAATTCGTCTGACGACGCGGAATTGGACAAGAAGTTCATTGAGGAGGCCGAGAAGCAGGAATTCGAGCCCGCTACGCTTCGCGGAAAGCCCGTCGACGCGGTGTGGTACGTCTTCGCCTCCCGGCCGGTCTGCCGTTAAGGTCTGAGGGCAGGCGGGGCTTTTCAGCCCCGCCTGTCATGACACTACTGTCCCGCGTCTACATCGGCCGTCGTCGCGACCGGCCTACGGTTCGGAGCCTTGTTCGGGCGACGGGCGACGGGCGCGGCCAAGAAGCTTGCCGTCGCGCTCGCGGTCCTTGTGCATCGGAAGCAGCGTGACATCAACGCCGAGCTCGAATCGGTTCTTGAGCCTCTTCCTAAAAATATCTGTTCGGCTCCCTACATGGGCTCATATGAGCCCTCCAAGGGGTATTCCTGGCGTCGAAGTGTCGGGCGGTGGCCCGACCCCCCTCGGGAGCGAGCTGGGAGGCTCGCTCCGCCGAGATGCCCCCCCGTTCATCTCGGCCCAACCCGGACGGGGTTGAACGATTTTCCCATCCTGCCTAGCGCGCGTGACCCATACAGTCAAGGCAGATCCTCGGGACCACTACATCCTGTAGCCCCAGATTTACTTAACCCAAGATGTTGGACTGCGCCGCAGTGTAGCACCGAGCCCATCCCGCGTCTACGCTAATTCCAGGGATGTGGGGAAACACCCTCAGTGAAATCCCTGCGGGGGTTTCAGGCATAAATCGCTCCGTCTACTTACTTTGGAAGGGCCCTACTCGCTTCGTGTAGGAGAAAGCAAACAGAGTGCTTTTTTTACGGCCTTCGTCAGACTCCACCCCGCGCGACAGTAAGCGCTTCCTGAGAACCCATCCACACTATAGAGACAACAAGAAGCGCGAGAATCACCCTGCTTGCGAAATTTTTTTCTGAGAGCCACTCGAGAACGAGGCCCAAGCCGACCGCGATCGCCGGATAGGTGAAGTAATGATGCTTCAACAAGAAATTAAACCCTGCATCCAGGAACGCGAAGCCAACGAGAATGGCGCCCCAGCTGTAAAGGAGCGCCCGTGCCTCGCGGGGGCGGGCTCGGGTCACGCCGAGGAGACCGACCACGGGAATGAGCCAGGCGCCGAACGTGTAGGCGAGCTTTCGAGGCTGAGCCGCAAGGCGCGCCATCACATCGATGTCAAGGTCGGAGCCAGAGCCGGTGAGAAGCTCGGGGAGAGATTCGGTAACGAATGGAAGCGCCCAGTGGATGTAGTAAAGAACGAAGGACATCCCCCACGCGATAAGGAGTAGTGCCGCGAGTCGCTTGCCGAGATCGAGCTGACGCCGCCAGGCGAATATGGAGATCGCACCGATCATGGCCAAGGACGCGAAGAGCAGCGAGCCCGTATAGGAAAGACAACAAAGCGTCCATAGCGCCGTGGCGCACCAGAACATCGCGCGCTCCGAAAGCCGGTCGACATGCACGACGGTAAATCCCAGCGCCAACGCCCCGGCCCACGTCCCGAAGAGGGTCATCAAGTGGCCCAGTCCGAGGAGCTGGTAGCCGATAGGCAGAAACGCTGCCGCCAAGGCGGCGCCGACACCCGCTCGAACGTCGCCGACCCGCGTGGCCACCAGTGCCGATGTGACCGTGACACCGAAAAGGAGCGCCGCTAGGAAGAGTTTCGTCAACAGGGCGAACCAGAGTGTCGGGAACAGAGCGAAGGGTGAAGTGAGGATGTGGTATAGGCACGAATGCGGCACGATGAGGTTCGCCCATTGCGGCTGGCGGCTCAGCATGCTCCCCGGAAATGGAAGGTAGTAGAGAAGAAACCGTCCGTGCCAAATCTCCTCGGCGATCGCCGTGTGGAAACCGAAATGCCCGCCTTTATAGAGCGGAGAGGCGGTCGTCAAGAAGGCGAGGACGAATCCGGCTACCGCTACCGCGACCGCCAGCGGTGACAGAACGGGAGCGAGATCGCGCGCTTCGAGCGCATCCAGAAAGCTCCGGGTGAGAGCCGCGAGGATCAAGCCGGCTACCGCTGCAAGAAGCGTGGTTTCTAGAAACGGCGTGACGAGCACCGGGTCGAGCGCGAGCCCCGCGATGATCGCCGCCCAGTAGAGCCCGGCCCCAACGAGCGCCCACCGGTGCCGCAAGCCCGTCGCGAGCAGCGCCGCGACGATCAGAAGCCCGGCTGCTAGAACCGTGGCGAGCGTTTTCAGGGAAGGCATGGCGCGACCGCGGTCGACGAGAACACGATCGATCCGAAGCACGTTGCCTGCACCGAGACCGGGAAGCTCGAGCCGATGGCCCGCGTGCCATCCCCACGACGGTCGCGGGAGCTCGAGCACGAAAGCGTTCCATGTGCTCGAAACATCGGCGACGAGCTCAGCGTCGGCAACTTTCATGAGCAGCCCCCGCGACGCGCCCGACGCCAACGAGGCATGTACCTCGACAGTCCATGGGCCGCCCGCTCCAAAATCTCTGAGGTCGAGCGCCGCGCCGGTCCGAGCACGTCGAAAGCTCACGCCTACCTCCTGGTCGAAAGCCCCGAAACGCCGCGTCAAAGCGTCGGGCCGACCGCTTCCAATATCGAGCTCGAGCTCAGAGACGCTCCAGTAGCTCGCCACCACGCCGACGAGCGCAGCGCCCGAGACGATCACAAAAGCCCAGCTCCAAAGACTCTTCAAAGCGCCCGCGATCGATTGCACGCTATCGCGAAGCACCGAGCGCACGAAGCGCTCGAATGACGGCGCCAGCCAACGCGCGAGCGCGAGTGCTATGAGTGACGCCGCCAATGCTGGGACGACGAGAGTCGCCAAGCCGCGGAAGAGCGCGAAGCTCGCCGCTATCGTGGGCGCCGCAAGGATGCTGGCAGCTCGGCTTCCGCTCAGCGCGAATAGCAGCAAGGTGACGAGCGCCGAGAGGAGCATTTGCCGCACGGGCGGAATGGCCGCTCCGTCAAGAATGAGCCGTGCACGATGGACGCGAACCCCGAGCGCACGTTCATCAAAGGCTCCCGGAGAGAAGGTCTCGGAGCGAATCTCGACCGTGAGATCGGAGCTCCAAACACCGCTGGTCGTCACTTCGAGCGTGTAGTCGTCGATCCGGCGGGAGGGCGTTAGGCGCAGGCGCTCCCCGCCAGCTTCGATGAGAACGAGCGGCGGATCTTGGCCACGCGGACGAAACCCCGCGAGCGTCAGCTCGAGGCGCGCGCGCCCGCTCGCGCCGGGATCGTGGAAGACGAGCCGACTCCGCCCGCGGGACCAGCGATAGCCGAGCTCAGCGTCATGGAAATTCTCTACCGAGAAGCTGCTCGTAAGGCCGCTCCCCATCTGAAGGTCCAAAGTGGCGGGAAGCTGATAGGCAAGAGCGACACCGAGCGCGGTCAGAAAAGCGGCAGCCGCACCTACTTTCCTCGGCGTGGAAAGGGAGTCGAGCCCCACGAGAATCAGTCGCGCGCGGCGAGCTTGGTTTTGCTGGGGCTAAAGAGTTTGAGGCGCAACCACAGCCGCATGAGAGCGAGAAAAGTGCGGGGGACATCCATCATCCCCACCGACGACCTTCCCGCCGTGCGAGGGTAGTGGCGCACTCCCGCCTGCTCGTACTTGTATCCGGCGCGGTGGAGTTGGACAACGATTTCGGTATCGATGAAGAAATAATCCTCTTCGAGAACGAGCGACGTGAGCGCCTCGCGGCGAAAGAGCTTGAACGAGCAGTTCAAATCGCGTACGTCCATGCCGAATACAAAAGAGGCCAGCGCGTTGTAGCCGTTCGAGACCATCAAACGGACGGCACCGTCTTGCCTGCCCACCCGGTAGCCGAGGATGGCATCCACTCGCTCCATCGTGGGGAAGAACCCAATGAGCTCTCGAAGGTCGAACTGATTGTCGGCATCCGTGTAGAAAATGAAGCGCCCATGCGCCGACCCGAAGCCGACCCGGAGCGCTTTTCCGTATCCGAGATTCGACGCGTGGGTGACGACGAGAAGCTTTGGGCCGAACTCTTCCTCGAGCCGTTTCAATATGGTTGGCGTCTCGTCTCGGCTTCCATCGTCGACAACGACGATTTCATAGGTGTCGACGAGCGGCGCCACGGCGTCGGCGGCGCTTCGAACGGCACGTTCGATATTGCCCTCTTCGTTGAGAGCAGGCAAAACGATGGAGACGGCTGGGGTCGCGCTCATGAGGTCGGAGGAATCTTAGCAAATCCGGCCCCGACTTCGCCAAGGCTTCGTCGGGCTGACGGCCGGCCGAAAGCCGGGGCTCATTTGGCCAATTACTTGGAAGACTTCGACTTCGAAGTGTCCGTCTTGGCCTTCTTTTTGTCCGTGGCTTTCTTGTCCGAAGAGTTCGACGATTCGCTCTCGCTCGAGCTCTCGCCGTCCGACCCAGAGCCCTTACGGGCGTAATCGGTGACGTACCATCCGCTGCCCTTGAACTGAATCGCCGGCGACGAGATTAGCCGCTCCACCTTGCCTTTGCACTTTTCGCACTTCTTGATCGGGCCGTCGCTGACTTTCTGGATGACTTCGAAGAGGTGCCCGCACTTTTTGCACTCGTATTCGTAAATCGGCACTCAGATAGTTTACGCAGAATTAGCTTGCACCGTCAACAAAACCCTTCTCATTGCGTCCGTTGCAAAAAACCCACAGTTGACGCGAGTGTCAGAACAGCGCTATAAGATTCCGTAGTTATCATGTTTTATCGTACCCGTTCGGCCCAGGTCCGCTTTTGGCGGTGGTGGTGCGGCTGAACGGGGAGCCCTTCCGGCTAAATTAGGATTCGCGGAAAGAGGCAACCCGTTGGGGGTGGCCTCTTTCGCGTTTTACGAGGCGTCTCCCGACTAAAGGACTTCGTAAGGCGACAGGATCATGAAAGCCAGAACCCGCGTGAGCGTTCTCGACGACGCGGACTGCCGCGCGCCGCTCGATTTTTTTAAGAAGCTTCGGGCGCGCTCCGGGACCGAAGGCGCCGCGCTCATGGAGAGCGCGGCCGTTGGAAGCCCGGGCGGAACGCGAAGTCTCGTCGTGCCCGAGGCCGTCCTGCGCCTCACCGTCCGTTCTGGTGAGGCACGATTCCGCCCGCTCTCGTCCCGAGCGAGACCGCTCATGTGCGAGCTCGGCGAGGTGCGGCGCCTGCCGACGGGTGCTTGCGATCCTTCGCTTCCGGATCACGAACGGCTGAAGGCGAGCTCGGTGCTCGACGCCGTACGTGATCTCGCCGGAATCGTCGAAGACGAGGAGCCCGGAAAAGCGCTTCCGGCGGGGGTCTACGGCGCGTTCTCCTACGAGCTCGTCGATCAATGGGAGGATCTTCCCGCCCGGCCTCCCGACCCATGGGACGAGCCCGACATCGACGTCGTGCTCGCGCTCGATACCATCCTCTATGACCACACGAGCCATGAAGTCCGCGTGGTGACGCGTTCTCTCGACGCTTCGGAGGATTCTGAGGCGGAAGCGAGGCATCGGAGTCTCGTCGAGGCTTTGCGCGGCTCATCGAGCGAAACGCGTCTACCCGCGAACGTTGTCAAGAAGAGTGCTGCTCCAGACATCAGCGAGCAAGACTTTCTCGCTTCGGTGCGAAAGTTCCTGCACCACATCAACGAAGGCGACATCTTTCAAGGCGTTTTGTCTCGGGGACTTTCGATGAAGAGCGATGCCTGCCCTCTCGATGTCTATCGCGTTCTCAGAAAGCTCAACCCTTCGCCCTACATGTTTCACATCGATCTCGAGCATGGCATTCTCCTCGGAGCTTCCCCCGAGACGTGCGTCAAAGTCGAGGCCGGCCGTCTCGAGATCCGGCCGATTGCGGGGACGGCGCCGCGCGGCTTCCGCGAAGACGGCTCGATCGACCCAGAGCTCGATTCACGTCTTGCTGTGGGTTTGCTGCTCGACCCGAAAGAGCAAGCCGAGCATGCGATGCTCTTGGATCTCGCTCGTAACGACGTCGCCCGTGTCTGCCTTCCGGGGACGCGCCAGGTGGCGGAGCCTTTCACGATCGAAAAATACAGCCACGTGCAGCATCTCGTGAGCGGCGTGACCGGGCAGTTGCCACCCGAGCTCGATGCGCTTCATGCCTATCGCGCAGCGGCGAACATGGGCACCCTCACAGGCGCCCCCAAGCTGCGCGCGATGGAGCTCATCCGCGAAACAGAGCCCTTCGCCCGCGGCTATTACGGAGGCGCGGTCGGCTATCTGCTCCAAGACGGAAGCTTCGACAGCTGTATCGTGATCCGCTCGATGCGTTACCTAGACGGCGTCTACCACACGCGAGCCGGCGCGGGGATCGTCGCCGATAGCGAGCCCGCGCGTGAGCTCGAAGAAACGGAGCAGAAGGCGCGCGCTTGCCGGCAAGCGGTCGCGATGGCGGAGGCATTGCCATGAGCGCCCACCATGCTGCGGAGCGCGTTCTCGTTCTCGACAACCGCGATAGCTTCGTCTTCAATCTCGTCGATGAGTTCCGCGCGCGCGGTGCGTCGGTGCGGACGCTCCGAAGCGATCTATCCCTCGACGCTTGGACGGCGGCACTAGACGCCTTCGCGCCTCACCTCGTTGTGTTGTCTCCGGGCCCGGGACGACCTGAGGAGGTGGGTGTGATGGTCGAGTGGCTGCGTACCCTGCCGCCGGTCCCGGTGCTCGGCATCTGCCTCGGGCACCAAGCGCTCGCGCTCGCCGCGGGTGGCGAAATACGCCGAGCGCCGCGGCCAGTCCACGGCCGGAAAGACCGCGTCACCCTCCTCGAGGACGAGCCGATTTTCAAAGGGCTCGGCGAGTCGCTTCCGGCCGCCCGCTATCACAGTCTGGTGGTGAGTACCGTCCCGAAGTCCATGAAGGTCGTCGCCACCGTCGAGGATTGTGGCGAGACCTTGGTCATGGGGCTTCGACACAGAAGTCTCTGCCAACTGGGGCTTCAGTTTCATCCCGAATCCATCCTGACGCCGGGGGGGGGCACGCTCCTCTGGCGTTTTCTCGACGAAGCCAAACGTCACGGAGAGACATGATGACCCCTGAACTGATCGAAAGACTGCTCGCGGGTGAGTCCGCCGATCCGAAAGCTCTCGAGGATGCGCTCCATCGCATCATGATGGGCGAGGTGCCGCAGCCGCAGACCGCGGGTCTGCTCGTGGCTCTCCGCGTCAAGGAGCCTGACGCCCAAACACTCGCGGCCTGCGCGCGCGCGATGCGGGCGCATCGGATCGCGGTGCAAAGCGAAGTCCAGCCGCTCGTGGATACCTGCGGTACGGGAGGCGACCGCGCGGGGAGCTTCAACATCTCCACCGCCGCCGCGCTCGTCGTGGCAGCCGCGGGGGGCGCGGTGGCAAAGCATGGCAACCGTAGCGTCTCGTCGAAGGCGGGGAGCGCCGACGTGCTCGAAGCGTGCGGCGCGGCGTTGAGCCTCGGCCCTAAAGAGGTCGAGAAATGTCTCGATTCGACCGGCTTCGCCTTTCTGTTCGCGCCCGTATTTCATCCTGCGATGGCCAACGTGGCTCCGGTGCGCAAAGCGCTTGGCGTACGCACGCTCTTCAATCTCCTCGGACCGCTCGCGAACCCCGCGTTGGCCCAGCGTCAGTTGATGGGCGTCTACGACCCTTCGATGACTAGAGTGATGGCGGAGGCACTGCTTTTGCTCGGAACGGAAGCCTCTCTCGTGATCCATTGTGACGGCCTCGACGAGATCGGTTTGCATAGCGTGACCCAGGGACACTTCGTGAACGAGGGTAAAGTGGAGCCATTCACTTTGGACCCCACGGACCTCGATCTCGAACCCGCGTCCATCGAGTCTTTGAAAGGCGGCAACGCGGAGGAGAATGCAAGGATCCTCGAAGCGGTCTTGAATGGCGAGAAAGGTCCAAAGGCGGACGTGGTCGCGATCAACGCCGCCGCCGCGCTCCGCGTCGCGGGACTGACACGCGATCTTGCTGAAGGGTTGAAGGTCGCGCGCGAAGTGCTCGCGAATGGAAGCGCGGCCCGTGTGCTCGAGCGCTTCGTTTCAACGAGCCAACGTCTCGCGGCTCTAGAGACGAAAGCCTGATGAGCCTCATCGACGAGCTCGTCGCCAGCGCGCGCAAGCGCGCCGAAGCGCTGCCGCCACGCGAGCATCTTCCTGAGTGGGCTGCGCGGCCCCGGCCGAGCCGTCCGTCCTTTCGAGAGGCTCTTCGCGGCAAGGCACATCTCGACGTCATCGCGGAGTTCAAGAGAGCGAGCCCGAGTCTCGGCGCCATTGCCGAGCGCGGACTCGAAGACCAAGTGCGACGCTACGCACAGGCCGGCGCCGCGGCCATCAGCGTTCTCACGGAGCCGTCGCGCTTCAAAGGCTCCTTGTCGGATCTGGAACGCACCGTCGCGAGCGTCGAGGTGCCCGTGCTCATGAAAGATTTCGTCGTGCATCCCGCGCAAATCCGAGAGGCGGCCTTTCTCGGCGCGAGCGCCGTGCTTCTCATCGTCCGCTGTCTGTCCCGAGAGCAACTTTCTGAGCTCGCGCAAGCCGCGGACGAGCTCGGCCTCACGCCCCTCGTGGAATGTCACCACGCGCGCGAGCTCGAGCGCGCGCTCGAGATCGAAGACGCGGTCATTGGGGTCAACAATCGTGACCTCGACACACTCGCAATCGATACGAGCCTTTCGCCGCGCGAGCTCGCGGACGTCCCGCGCGAACGGGTCGTCGTCGCGGAAAGTGGTTATGAGCACGCCGAGGACGTCGCCGAGCTGCGCGGTGTCGCCGACGCGGTCCTGGTCGGCTCGGCGCTGATGAAGCTCGGCGATCCAACGCAGCGGATTCAGGAGATACGCGGGTGAGACCTTTCGTCAAAATCTGTGGGATAACGCGTCCCGAAGACGCGGTGCTCGCGGCCTCACTCGGGGCAACGCATATCGGTGCGGTTCGAAGTCCGACCTCGCCACGCTCGGTGAGCATCGAAAAAGCGCGCGCCATTTTCGACGCCGTGTCCGACCGTGTCGAGACGGTGTTCGTGTTTCGAGGCGTCCCCATGGAAGAGGTGCTCGAAGACGCAGCCGCGAGCGGCGTGCGCTCCGTACAGCTCTACGACGCGGCGGAAGCCAACGTGCGCGCCGCCGAAGCGGCCGGGCTCCGCGTCTATCGCGTGTTCGGGATGGAAAAAGATTCTCGGGCGTTGCCCATTCTCGACCCGCCGCCTTCAGACGCGCACCCCGCGCTGCTCGATGTCGGCGGCGGCGGTTCCGGACGTCGCTTCGATTGGGCGCTGCTCGGCGCGCAGGCGCCGGAGGCGACGTTCATCGCGGGCGGGATCCGCCCGGGCAACGTTCGCGAGCTCTTGAGCTATGAGCCTTACGGCATCGATCTGGCCAGCGGCGTCGAGAGCGCGCCGGGCGTAAAGGACGAAGCCAAGCTGCGCGCGCTCTTCGAAGAGGTGTTCTGATGGTCGAAGCCCTTCGTCCCCGCGTCGGAGCGTTCGGAGAATATGGCGGCCGTTTCGTTCCGGAGCTTCTCGTGCCAGCACTCGAAGAGCTCGAGCGTGCGCGCCGAGAGATCCTTCCGAGCCGTGAGTTTCGAGCCGAGCTCGCTCTACTTCTCGAAGAATGGGCGGGCCGCCCCACGCCGCTCTCGACCGCGCCCTCTTTTTCGGAACGGTGCGAGTTCGAAGTCGTGTTCAAACGCGAAGACCTTCTTCACGGCGGCGCGCACAAGACGAACAACGTGGCGGGCCAAGCGCTCATGGCCAAGCTTATGGGGAAAAAGCGCGTCATCGCCGAGACCGGCGCCGGCCAGCACGGTACCGCAACCGCCATGGCGGCCGCACGGCTCGGGCTCGAGGCCGTCATTTATATGGGTGAGAAGGACATGGAGCGACAGGCGTCGAACGTGAAGCGGATGGAGCTTTGCGGAGCTACCGTCATCCCTGTGACCGCTGGCGCGCGCACTTTGAAAGACGCGATCAACGAAGCTCTCCGCGACTGGACCAAAAACTTGGAAACCACGCATTACTTGCTCGGGACGGTGTGCGGACCGCATCCGTACCCGCGGCTCGTGCGTGACTTCCAGGCGGTGATCGGCCGCGAAGCGCGCTCGCAATGGCGAAAGCGTTTCGGCGGCCTTCCCGATGCCGTCGTCGCCTGCGTGGGCGGCGGCAGCAACGCCATGGGCATCTTCCACGCCTTCGTTCCCAAAAAGCGCGTGAAGCTCATCGGCGTCGAGCCTGGTGGTGAAGGCGTTCACACGAAAAAACATGGCGCGACGCTCGTTGCCGGAACCACCGGCTTGTTGCACGGCGCACGCACGAGCGTGCTCCAGAACGACGAGGGACAAATCCTCGAGGCGCACAGTGTCTCGGCCGGTCTCGATTACCCGGGCGTGGGTCCTGAGCACGCTTATCTTCGAGACAGCGGCCGTGCCCAATATCTGGCCATCACCGACGGTGAAGCCCTCGACGCCTTCGAAAAACTCTCCGAGCTCGAAGGCATCATCCCTGCTTTCGAGCCGGCGCACGCGCTGGCTTTCTTGATGAAAGCGGTGCGGGAGGAAGCCCTTCCCAAAGGCGCACGTGTGCTCATGAATTTGTGCGGCCGGGGAGACAAAGACCTCGACACCTACTTCACGCATTTCGCCGGGAGGCACGCTTGAGCCGCGCACTCCTGAAAAAGCGTCTCGCCGAAGGCCCACAAGTGAGCCCGTTTCTTGTGCTCGGCGATCCGACACCGGAGCTTTCGGTCGAGCTCGCCAAAACTGCGGTGGCGGCGGGCGCAGGCATGATCGAGATCGGCTTTCCTTATGGCGACCCCGTCGCCGATGGCCCTGCCATCCAAAAGGCGGACATGCGCGCCCTCGAAGCTGGCACGTCCACGTCCAAGGCCATCGGGATCCTGGCGCGCATCCACGAGGCTTGTCCCAAGACACCACTCAACTTGCTCGTCTATGGAAACCTCGTTCACGCGAGAGGCTTCGCGCGCTTTTGCCATGACGTCGTCCATGCTGGTGCCTCTTCGTTGCTCGTCCCCGATATCTGCCTCGAGGAAAGCAAGCCTCTCACAAAGGCGTGCCGCGGCGCGCGCCTCGGCCACGTCCAGCTCGTCGGACCCTTGACGTCGCCTGAGCGGCTGAAGCGGATCGATGGCGCGGCCACGAGCTTCATCTACCTTGTCGCTCATCAGGGCATCACCGGTGTGAGGGGCGGAGACTTCGACGATGTCGAGGCTCTCGTACACCGGACGGCGTGGCAGTTGAAAAACCCCCTTTGCGTCGGCTTCGGTCTTTCGAAGCCAGAGCAAATTCAGCGTGTGTTCAAAGCGGGCGCGGGACTCGCGGTCGTGGGGAGCTACCTTGCCGGAGTGATCGAAAAAAGCGCGCGCGGCAACCATTTACTCACAGCTTTCGACGACGCATTTCGGCCTCTCGTCGACTGGCAGTGAGATCGCGAAAAAAAAGGATAGGCCAAGACATGCTCGTCATCATGAGACAAGGAAGTACGGACCGGGAATGCGACGCCGTCAAAGAGCAGATTCAGCGTATGGGCTATACACCGCTTCCCGTACCGGGAGAAAACCGTACCGCGATTTGCGTCACGGGGAACAAAGGCCCTGTCGAGGCCGCGTTCTTGAACCAGATGCCCGGGGTGCGCGAATGTATCCCGGTGACGAAGCCTTACAAGCTCGTCAGTCGCGAGGTGCATCCCGAAGACACGACCGTTCTAGTCGGCGGCCACAGCATCGGCGGCGCCACCACGACTTTCATCGCGGGCCCGTGTAGCGTCGAGACCGAATCGCGAACGCTCGCCGTTGCGCAAAAAGTGAAGGAAGCGGGCGCCCACATATTTCGAGCCGGCGCCTACAAACCGCGAACGAGCCCTTATTCGTTTCAGGGACTGGGTGAGGAGGGGTTGCTCACGCTGAAACGAGTGCGGGACGAGATCGGTCTTCCTGTCGTCAGCGAAGTGACCGACACGAGCCTCGCGGAAAAAGTCGCGGAGCATGTCGACATTCTGCAAGTCGGCGCACGCAACATGCAGAACTTTGCGCTCTTGACGAAGCTTGGCGAGCTGAAGCGCCCCGTCCTCTTGAAGCGAGGGATCGCGGCGACCCTCGAGGAGTGGCTGATGGCTGCCGAATATCTCCTGGCCGCAGGGAACCCAAACGTCATCTTGTGCGAGCGCGGCGTCCGTACGTTCAACAATCACTCACGCAACACACTGGATTTGAACGTCGTGCCCCTCGCGCGAAAAATGACCCACTTGCCAGTGCTCGTGGACCCGTCGCATGGCGTCGGCATGCGCGACCGCGTCCGACCACTCGCGCGTGCGGCGCTCGCGTCAGGGGCGCACGGCTTGATGATGGAAGTGCATACGCACCCGGATACGGCCTATTCGGATGCGCACCAAACGATCCACGTCGAGACCTTCGCGGACATCGTGGAGGATGCGTCAATCTTGAGCCAGCTCGACCCGCTTTTTCCTGAGTAGGCCGAGGGAGAAGCTCTCGTTCATCAATCAACCAGGGCACTGGGGTCCGGTCGGACCCATGACGCGGGATGACCTGACGACCTGATAATGAAAAAGGCTATTCGAGTGCGAAGCTCATGATGCCGGTCGCCGCCACGGCGTCGTCGAGATAGGCGGTCACGGAGAGGCTTCCGAAGCGCCCCCGCATTTTTTTGACTTCGGCTTTGATCTTTACTTTGGAGCCTATGGGGATGGGCGCTTCGAAGCTGCATGCCTTGATCGAGCGAAAATAGATGGTCCGGCCGCGATGTTTCTCAGGGTAGAGCACGAGGATCGCGCCGACTTGAGCCATTGCTTCAGCAAGCAAAGTCGCGGGCACGAGCTCGGTTCGCTCGAAAAAGAACTTCGAGCGGTCGGCGTGGAGCTCGCCCACGATGCGCTTTCCCGGCTCTACTTCAGTCACGGCGTCCACGAAGAGGAACGGGGCTCGATGCGGAAGGATCCCTTTTATCGCGTCGCGGTCGAGGTGCGTCGTGGTCACGGTTTCAAGGTTTCCGGCCAATTTTCGAGAAGGGGAAGCACTATAGCACGGCCGGCTGCAAGCGCCTTCAACCAAGACGAACCGGTGATGTAGACTCTTGGCCATTGTGACGACGCTGTCAGCACCTTCGATCCAGACGAAGCTTCCCGGCCCCAAAGCCCGGGCCCTCATCGAGCGCGACCTCCGTGTCGTGTCGCAGCACTATCACCGGGACTACCCTTTGGTCGTAGAAGAAGCTTCGGGGTTGATAGTGACCGATCCGGACGGGAATCGGTTCTTGGATTTTGCAGCCGGGATTGCGGTTTGCGCGACGGGACATTGCCACCCCGACGTCGTGGCCGCTATCCGTGCTCAAGCGGGGAAGCTCCTTCACATGTGTCCGACTGATTTCTATACGGGTCCGGTCGTGGAGCTCGCCGAACGGCTCGCGGCTGTTGCTCCCGTGGGCAAGAATCCCCGGGTTTTCTTCACCAACTCGGGAGCGGAGGCGGTGGAATCCGCCATCAAGCTTGCTCGGCTCAGGACGGGACGGCAGAAGATCATCGGCTTTTTTGGAGCTTTTCATGGTCGCACGATGGGCGCCGCGACGTTGACGGCGAGCAAAGCGGTGCAGCGCCGCGGCTACGGGCCGATGCTCCCCGAGGTACATCATTCGTATTACGCGCAGTGCTATCGGTGCCCCGTGAACCGCGAGCCAGTGACCTGTGATGTGGAATGTCTCGACCACCTCGAGACGTTGTTTCACACCGTCGCCCCGCCCGATGAGATCGCCGCTATCATCGTGGAGCCGATTCAAGGCGAAGGCGGCTACTACGTCCCGAAGAAAGAGTTCCTGACACGGCTGGCGGCCACCGCGAAAAAGCACGGTATCTTGCTCGTGGCCGACGAGGTTCAAGCAGGTATGGGGCGTTCGGGCAAGATGTTTGCCTGCGAACATTTTGGCATCGAGCCGGACATCGTTACCTTGGCGAAAGGCCTCGCTTCAGGAATGCCGCTCGCAGCCGTCATCGCGCGGGACGAAGTCATGGTGTGGAACAACGGGGGGCACGGAAGCACCTATGGCGGGAACGCAGTATCGTGCGCCGCGGCGATTGCAACGCTCGACTTGCTAGAGAAGGGTCTCATCGAGAACGCTGCCCAGGTGGGGGCGCATCTATTCTCGAAGCTCGAGAGCGTGAAGGGGCGCCACAGCCAGATCATCGGGGACGTCCGCGGTCTTGGCTTGATGCTCGTTATCGACTTGCTCGACCCAAAGCTCGTCGACGCAGTACTCGTCGGAGCCTTCGAGCGCGGCCTGCTGCTTCTGGGATGTGGCGACAGCGCTGTGCGCTTGACCCCGCCTCTGGTGGTCACGATCGAGCAAGCGGATACCGCCATCGAGATCCTCGACGAGGTGCTCGCCGCGCTATGACCAAGCTTCTTTCCATGAAAGAAGCGATCGAACGCTTCGTGCAGGACGGCGACGTCGTCGCCGCCGAAGGTTTTACCCATCTCATTCCGTTTGCGGCGGGTCACGAGATGATCCGTCAGAAGAAAAAGGACCTCGTGCTCTGCCGTCTCACGCCGGATCTCATTTACGATCAGATGGTCGCTGCCGGCCTTGCGCAGAAGCTCATCTTCGGCTGGATCGGCAACCCAGGTGTGGGCTCGCTCCATGCCATCCGCCGCGCGGTCGAAAAAGGCCTGCCGCGTCCCGTCGAGCTCGAGGAATACTCTCACTTCGGTTTGCTTTGTCGCATCCAAGCCGCCGCCTCGGGACTTCCTTTCATGCCCCTTCGCAATTATCGCGGGACGGACTTGCCTTCAGTCAACGAGAGCTTGCGGACAGTGCAGTGCCCTTTCACCGGCGAAGAACTCGCGGCGGTTCCCGCTCTTCATCCGGATGTCGCGATCATCCACGCGCAGCGCGCCGACGCCCGTGGCAATACACAAGTGTGGGGCTTGCTCGGTATCCAGAAAGAAGTCGCCTTCGCCGCGAAGAAAGTCGTCGTCGTCGTAGAAGAGATCGTAAATGAGGAAGTGATCCGCTCTGACCCCAATCGGACGCTCGTGCCCGGGCTCATCGTCGATGCGGTCGTCGAAGAGCCTTTCGGCGCGCATCCGAGCTACGTCCAGGGCTACTACGACCGCGACAACGATTTTTACGTCACGTGGGACCGGGTGAGCCGCTCGGCCGAGGGTGTGAACGCCTATCTCGATGAATGGGTGTACGCTGTTTCCGGCCGGGACGCGTACATGAAAAAGCACGGCGCCGCCCTCGCATTGCGCTTGAAGCCGGAGCCCCATCCGGCCCGGCCCGTCGATTACGGGCTCTATCGCTAACATGCAAGACGTTCGGCGTTCGGAGCTGATGGCACTCGCCGCCGCGCGGGAGATTCAGGACGGCGACGTCGTCTTCGTCGGCATCGGGCTTCCCAATCTCGCCGTCAACCTCGCGCGGCGTAGCCACGCCGGTGGTGTGCAGCTCGTCTACGAAGCCGGGGTCTACGGCGCACAGCCTATCCGTCTCCCCATCTCTATCGGCGATCCGTGCCTCGTCACAGGAGCTCTTCAGGTCATGCCGATGGCGGAAACCTTTCTCTACTTTCTGCAAGGCGGGCGGATCGATGTCGGCTTTCTCGGCGCGGCGCAAATCGACCGCTTCGGTAACTTGAATACGACCGTGATCGGCGACGATTACCGCCGGCCTAAAGTGCGGCTTCCCGGTTCCGGGGGCGCGGCGGAGATTTCTTGGCTTGCGAAAAAGACCGTGATCCTGCTGCCGCAAAAGCGAAGTAAGTTTCCCGAACATCTCGATTTTCGAACGAGCCTTGGCTTCCACGAAGGCGGCCGATCGCGTGAGTCTCTTGAGGCGCCAGGCGGCGGGCCAGAGCGCGTGATCACCAACCTCGGCGTTTACGGTTTCGACCCCGAAACGCGGGAGATGGTGCTAGAGAAGATCCACCCGGGGGTCACGCTCGATGAAGTGCGAGCCGAGGTCGGCTGGCCGCTTCGCGTAGGGGAGCCCCTCGGCGAGACCGAGCTTCCAGACGCCGCCACATTGCGCCTCCTTCGTGAGGAGCTCGACCCGAAAGGCATTTACCTTGGCTGAGATCAATCTTCGCATTCCCGGGCCAACGCCTTGCCGCGAGGAAGTCCTCGAGGCGGTCGCGCGGCCGATGATGAATTACCGCGGCCCCGAGATGGCGGAGCTCATGAAAGAGCTCACCGGCAATTTGAAGCGCTTTCTCGATACGAGCCGCGACGTGCTGCTCGTGACCGCGAGCGGCACCGGCGGGCTGGAGGCAACGATGGCCAATACGATTAGCTCTGGCGACCGCGTCCTCGGCGTGAACGCGGGTGTCTTCGGCAGGAGATTTTGTGACGTTGCCGAAGCCTTCGGTGCTTCGTTGCAAACGATCGAGGTCGAGGAAGGGCGCGCGCTCGATCCCGAGACGCTAAAGCATGCACTCCATGAAGAAAAAAACTGTCGCGCGGTCCTGCTCACGCATAACGAGACCTCGACAGCCGTCGCGCATCCAATTGAGGATCTCTGTCGTGTGGTGCGTGAGGAAAGTGACGCCCTCGTCTTCGTGGACGCGGTATCGAGCCTCGGTGCCATGCCACTTCCGATCGACGAGCTCGGCATCGATGTCGTCATCTCCGGGTCGCAAAAGGCTTGGGGAGTACCCCCGGGGATGGTCATGCTCGCGCTGTCCGAGAAAGCCTGGAAGGCGACCGAGCGGGCGACTTCGCCTCGGTTCTATTTTGACCTCCGGCGCTATCGCGACGCGCAAGCGCGCGGAAGCTTTCCGTTCACACCGGCGCTTCCCGTCATCTACGGGCTTTCGGTCGCTCTCGGCTTCATGCTACGCGAAACCTCCGATGGGATCTTCGCCCGTCACGCGCGCATCGCCGAGATCGCTCGCGAGGGCGTTCGTTCACTCGGGCTCGAGCTATTCGCCGATCTGGCGCACGCATCCTCTACCGTGACCGCGATGAAAGTGCCCGCGGGCATTGACGAAAGCGCGCTCGTTGCGCTCTTGCACACGCGCTACGACACCGTCTATGCGCGAGGGCAGGAGGGTCTCCGCGGGAAGATCCTGCGCCTCGGCCACCTCGGATGGGTGCAAGAGCCCGAGATCGAGCTCGCGCTTCGCGCTCTTCGGAGAGCTCTTGCCGATCTAGGTCACCGCATTTGAGCGCGTCACGCTCACACGAACGCCTCGGCTCGTGGAAAGAAGAGTGGGCGCCGATGTTGCGACTTGCCCTTCCTGTCGTGGTGGCGGAGCTCGGCTGGACGGCGATGGCGACCGTCGATACATTGATGGTGGGCCGGTTGAGCCCGGAAGCGATCGGGGCCGTGAGCCTCGGTTCAGGAATCTTCCTCGGCGTCACCATGTTCGGGATGGGCCTGCTACTCGGCCTGGACACTTTGATCTCTCAAGCCTTCGGCGCGGGAAAGCTCGAAGACTGCCATCGCTCGCTCTTGCACGGTATTTACGCCGCGCTCGCGTTGGCAGTCCCTTTGATGGGGATCCTTCTGCTCGTCATCCGCGCGCTTCCTGGATTCGGGATCAACCCGGACGTTCTCGAGCTCACGATCCCCTATTTGCGTCCGGTGACGTGGAGTTTGCTGCCGCTGCTTCTCTACTCAGCCTCGCGGCGGTTCCTTCAGGCCACCGGCCATGTGACGATGGTCATGGTCGTCTTGGTGACCGCAAACCTCGTGAACGTGGTCACGAACTGGGGGTTGATCTTCGGGCATTGGGGTCTTCCCGAGCTCAGCGTCGTGGGCGCCGGCTGGGCGACGTTCGCATCGCGCACGTTCATGGCCATTACGCTCCTCGTTGCCATCGTGTTTTACGAGTGGCGCGGGCACCGGGGCCTCTTCCAAACCCCACTCGGCCTCGAGTGGACTCGGATGCGTCGCCTCTTCAGCCTCGGGCTTCCCGCTGCGTGTCAAATCACGCTCGAGATGGGGCTCTTCAGTGTCGCTACCGTGCTGGCGGGACGATTGGACGCGGCTTCGCTTGCGGCGCATCAGATCGCTCTCAGCGTCGCAGCGACGACCTTCATGGTTCCTCTCGGAGTTTCTTCGGCAGCGGCGGTACTCGTGGGCCACGCGGTGGGTGCACGCGATCGAGACGGTGTGGCCCGCGGCAGCTGGATGTCCATAGCACTCGGCGTCGGCTTCATGTTCATGGCGATGCTGACGCTCTTTCTGTTTCCAAGACAGATCATCGGCCTGTTCACGACCGACACGGCCGTATTGTCCGTCGGGGTCTCGCTCCTCTATGTCGCGGCATTTTTTCAGCTCTTCGACGGGCTGCAAGTCGTCACAACGGGTGCACTCCGCGGTATCGGCGAAACACGGACACCGATGGTGGTCGCGTTCATTGGCTATTGGGTGTTGGGTCTTCCCACGGGCTACGTGCTTTGCTTCAGGTTAGGCTACGGAGTCTCCGGCCTCTGGGTCGGGATGCTGGTCGGGCTCTTCGTCGTAGGCGTGGTCTTGCTGGCGGTTTGGAGGCGGCGCCTGCGGATGTGGCGACCCTTAGGCCCTTAGGGTAGTCCGGGATAAGCGTTGGCTTCCCGTTCGTGCCAGCGCGCGTCGTGATCGGGCCAGCCGGCGAAAAACACGGGCACACCCGAGGCGAAGACGAGCCAGTTGAAGCGGAGGCGCTCGTGGTGCCATTCACGGATAGCCGCGCCGCGCTCGGCCTGCAAGCTATGAATGAGCTCGTGACCGAGCACTTCGCGCCGATCGTCCTCACTCTTGGTCGCGTCGATCCAAATGGCTCCCGGAACGTAGAAGCCGCGCAGGCGAGGCGGCGGATCGTGATTCAAGAAAACGAGGCTTCCTGTCAGAAGCGTTCGCTTCGCGTCGAAAGAATACGGGTCGCCCGCGAGCATGTAATAGGTGGAAAAGGCAGCGTTGATGACGTCGAGCTCGACACGCGGCGCGCCGTCGAACTTGAAATGGATGAACGAGTGCGTGAGCTCCCAATGCTGATAGAGCATCTTGTCGAAGACCGGCAGCCCGCGCATCGAACGCCGCGTGGTCAAGGTCGATTTTTGCGCAAGTGTTTTGCCCGCGAGCGCCCAGCTGGGATGTTGGCCAGCGATCGTGTAGCCGGCATGGGCCATGAGGCCGGCGGCGCTCCCCTCGGCCAGAGCTTTTTTGAAGGCTTGACCCGGTGATTCACGCTGAGGAATAAGCTTTCCAAAGAAGCTGACAGCGACGTTAAAGCCCACTTGTCCCAAGATGAGCTTTGGGTCCGCCCACTGCGCTGCCGCCGCACGCGGCAGAAGGCAGACGAGCGCAATCCCGCAAATCCATTGGCGGCTCCCCATCGATTCCCCCCTCGACTCATGGGGAGATAGAGCAATATCGCTGCCATGACCGGCCAAAGCCGAAGTGTCAGACTCGGCGGAACTTCTGCGCTGCTATCCGGGCTCGGAACGGAAAACGCGTAGTGAGAAGTTCTCGCCGCGATGTAGATATGACATAGATCAAGCCCTGCGATGCATCGAGTGCTCATCGGACCCGTTCTCTTGGGGCTCCTCCCGATCTTCGTCGATTGGCGCTTGACTGGCTCGAAGGGTTGAAGCGGCTTGCCGCGAGCGCGTGAGTTAAGATGGCGCCGTGCAGCTGACAGGAACTTCGCTCACACTCGGGGACATTGAAGCGATCTCCATGCGCGGGGAGCCGGTAACCCTCGCGGACGAGGCCAAGAGCCGCGTGAAGCAGTCGCGCCAGGTCGTCGAAGACATTCTCGCCTCGGAGCGCGTTGTCTACGGGATCAATACCGGTTTCGGCAATTTCCGGAACGTGGTGATCCCGCGACACGATCTCGAGACCCTGCAAATGAACCTGATCCGTAGTCATGCGGCTGGCGTGGGCGACCCGTTCCCCGAAGAAATCGTGCGCGCGATCTTGCTCCTTCGTGTCAACGCCCTCGCCTCTGGATTCTCGGGGGTCGTTCCGTCGACCCTCGACGCTCTCGTGGCGATGCTCAACAAAAGGGTGCACCCGGTCGTGCCCACGAAAGGGTCGGTGGGCGCGAGCGGGGACTCGCTCCTCTCGCCCATGTCTCGCTTGTCTTGATCGGCGAGGGCGAAGCGTTTTATCGCGGCGAGCGGCTTTCTGGCGCAGAAGCGCTCTCGCGCGCCGGGCTCAAAAAGGTTCGCTTGCACCCGAAAGACGGCCTCGCGCTCATCAACGGAACGCAAGTCATGACAGCGCTTCTGTCGCACGCGGTGATCCGGGCTCACCGAATCGTGCGCTCTACCGACATTATCGGCGCTTTGACGCTCGATACGCTCCTCGGAACGGATGCCGCTTTTGACGCGCGGATTCATGACGCGCGCCCGCATGACGGACAAATCGAGACCGCGCGCGGCTTGAGGCAGCTCCTTATCGGAAGCGAGCTGAGAAAGTCACACGAAGATTGCGACCGCGTGCAAGACAGCTATTCGCTGCGCTGCATGCCGCAAGTCCACGGGGCGGTGCGCGACGCCCTCGGCTATGTCACTGGCATCGTCGAGACCGAGATCAATAGCGTTACCGACAATCCGATGATCTTCGTCGATGGCGGCGACGTGATCTCTGGCGGAAATTTTCACGGCGAGCACGCTCGAGCCGTTCTAGAGGTAGCCGACATTGAGATGAGGCGAGAACGCGCGCGAGGAGCGCGAAAGGATCAAGAAAGGACGGATGCCCGGCGCGCCCACGCCGAGCAGGTTCTTTTCGTCTCCCGTCGGGATACGAATATCCACCGCCAGTGCGGCACTCGACGTGAAGCGGCCTTTGAGGCGTAGGGTCAGGTCACCGAGTCCGCTCGCCGAACCGAATGCGGTGTAGGTGCGCTGGTTGCCGATATCGTCTCCTTGCAGGCGGAAGAAATGGACCTTGTCGTTTCCTGCCGTGCCAAGTCGCTGGACGGTCGCCGACGAGATGACGGTCAGATCCGTGCTCACGATCGGAATCGCGAGAGACAGATCGAGCCTATCGGTGAGACCATAGCTGATGAAGGTCGTGAACTGATTCACCCGTGCCTGGATCGAGTTGTTCGTCGTGACGACATCGATTCTCCCGCCCCCCAGAAAAGCACTGTCGTGCTCGAACACCGCAGGCACATTGTCGAGATCGAGCCCTTCGATCGTGTCGGGTATGCCCCTCCACCGCATCGCCGTTTACAGTTTCGGCGAAGAGCAGCCAGTCGCGGATGCCGGTTCCCACGAGGGCCGGGCTCGCAATCGGCGGGTCGTGGTGAAGGTTTTGGAATAGCGAACACGTTATTGACTCCAAGCTCGGCGACGAGCTGGGAGCCCGGCAGGCCCCTTTTCCGGCGCGCGGGGTCCTGCCGGGTTTTACTTTTTGGAGCGTCCTGCTCGGCAGTTACAATAAGCAAAGCGGAATAATCCGAGCCATCCCCTGTACTCCTCAGTGGGACCAAACTGAGAGGAGCTACTTTGGGCAGCCCAGCCCAAGTGCAGAATCCATCGAGCGCCAGCGAGGACGATCGCGACCTAGTCGTGCGCGCTCGCGGCGGAGACGATCATGCTTTCGGGGAGATTGTGCATACCTACCAGCGCCGCGTTTATGGTGTGGCCTTGCGGATGACGCGTCGACACGAGGTGGCTGACGACATCGTGCAAGATACGTTCATTCGCGCCCATCGCAGCCTCGACCGCTTCGAGCCTGGACGCCCCCTCGCACCCTGGCTCATGAGAATAGCCGTGAATCTCTCGATCAACTATCTCAACGGACCCACGAAGCGTGAGCAGGCGATGTACACGGAAGACCGTCCCGATGGACCGTGGGAGCCGCAAGCCCATGAAGACGCGAGCCGCGAGCCGATCGAGACTAATCCGGTACGAAGCTTGATGTCGGCTGAGTTTGCCAGGGCGCTCGGAAAAGCACTCGAGAAACTTTCTCCCGAACATCGCGCCGTCCTCACGCTAAAGGTCGATGAAGGGATGCCTTACGCGGAGATCGCGACGACGCTCGGGATCTCCCGGGGCACCGTCATGTCCCGGCTCTTTCGAGCGCGCGGCAAACTCAAGAACCTACTCAAGGACTATCTTTGACATGAAATGCGAGAACACCATTCTTCTCGTTGAGAAGCTAGTGGACGGCGAGGCCAGTGCTGACGAAAAGGCGCTCGTGGAGCAGCACGTCGCTGCCTGCGAGGACTGCCGTTCCCACTACGCGTTTGTCAAAGCCCTCGCGCGCGCTTCCGAGAAGATCGCGCTCCCGCCGGCGCCGCCACAAGCCTATTGGGACCATTTGCCGTCCAGGATCATCGCGCGTCTTCACGAGGACGAGCACCCGCGGATTTGGCAGCGTCTATTCGCGCCATCCATGCTCCGATGGGAAGCGCTGGCCGCGACGGTCACCGTAGTCGTGGCCGTCGGTCTGAACGTTTTGCGCGATGGCGATCTCGCGGTCGAGTCTCCGACGCCGCAAGAGCTCGGTCAGAGAAACCAAGCCGACATTGTGGAAGAGCTCGAAGCACCTGACGATGGAGTTGCTGCGCTCGAGCCCCCGGCGGAGCCCCGGGCCCCGACCCCGGCAGCAGCGCCCGCGACCGCACGTGACGAAGCGCCCCGCCTGCTGGCGCCCGAGGCAGCACGGAGCAACGAGAGTGATTCGGAGAAGCTCGGCCAAACGATCGCCCGGGCTTCGCGTCCTCGCGCCAGGAGCGAAGCTCCCGACGCCCTGAAGTCGAGCCCGGAGCCAAAGACACCCTCCGAAACGTTGCGCATAGAAAGCGCGGCGAGCTCCCGAGTCACGGAGACCGTCATAGTCGAACCGATGCGCTCAATCGCCTTGCGGGAGTCTCGAGCCGCCGATCCCGCCGAGCTCGAGTACCAAGCGCTACGCGGAGGAGCACGCCCGGGCATCGCTGGGCGCCGCGGCGCCACCATCGCCGTCGAGGATTGTGAGACATGGCGAGCTTATCTCGAGCGCTATTCCGACACGTCGCGAGCGAGCGATGTGCGCTACGAGCTCGCACGCTGCGTCCTCGGCCGCTACGAGACCGATCCGAGCGACGCGGGCCGCGAGGTTGCACTTCGCGACGTAGACGTTTTCCTGGGGGCCGAGCCAGAAGGGTCGAGAGCCGAAGAGATTCGCGAGCGTGCCGCTCCTCTGCGCGACCCTTAGATTAGAGCGCGAGCCGGTAAACCGTGCTCGAGCTCGCGAGAACCAGACCACCATTGCCATCGAAGGCGAGTCCAACGAGAGGCGGTGAGGCGACGACGCGCTCCGGCCTTCCGTCCTGCTCGAGGCGGTAGACACCACTGCCCCCGATGAGCCCTTCGGTGACGTAAAGCGCACCTTCGTCGTCGAAGGCCATGCCTTGAGGTCTTCCGAAACATTCATAGACCTTTGTAACTTGAGCCTCGACGTCGATACGGTAAATCGGATCGACGGAGGCCAGGCTCGGCGCCGTGACGAAGAGATTGTCCTCGCTGTCGAACACCATATGATAGGCCGCAACAGAAGGCTCGAGATGGACGAAGGAGCGCGGCTCGCCGTTGCGCTCGATCCGAAAAATCGTTCCCCTCCTGTCCCCGACATAGAGAATGCCTTCGGAATCGAAGGCGAGACCGGTCGCCGTGCCGAGCTCGTCGGCAACGAGATCGACGTCGCGACCTGAAGAGACGCGGTAGACGGCCCCCTCTTCGCGGCTAGAAACATAGAGACAGTCATCCGGTCCCCATGCGAGCCCCGTCGGGTTCAGGATATCGCTGACGAAAGGCTCGACCATATCGTCGCGATCAATGCAGTAGACCGACACGGGAACTTTTTCACCACGGCTGCCGCTGAAGGTCACGTATAAGTTGCCTTCAGGATCGAAGACCGGATTGGCGACAGGCTGAAGCTCATCGGCAATCCTATTCGCGAGCGAAATTGCATGCGCGCCGCTCGAGACTCCGTCCCGCTCGACGCGAACCTCCGGCATCGCCTCCGCGGGAACCACGGTCGTGATCGTACCGGCCGAAACGCGCATCACCTGGGCACGCTGGTCCCCGAAGAAAACGCCGTGGGCATGGGCTCGTCCCGCATCGAAACTGCCTCTTATCGCTATACGCCCTCCAGGCACCGCGTGAGGCGGTTCGACCGCTGATATCTTCGGAGGGGGATCGCTCACTTCAGTTCCGATTTCGTCCTTCGCCGCATCATAACACGCTACGAAATCGACTCATTCGAGAGCTCGATGAGCTCGCTGCCGAGAAGCCTCTTGAAAATTGACAGAACATCTTGCTCGATCATCGGGCAGATCTTCATGATGGAATCCACGTCCCATTCTCCGTTGACGCGGGAGAGGACGAAGCCTTCTTGGGCGTCGAGGTCGAGCTCCGCGAGCTCGCTGAGCGTCACCCTGAGGCGTGGCACGGCGGCGCTAGGGATCTCCGAGACCTCATCCAAGTCATCGAGGATGGCTTCAATCTTTATCTTGAAAAGCGTTGCATGTTTGTTCTGCGGATCGAACTCTAGAGCGGCCTGGAACTTCTCGAGCGCCTTCTGATAATCGCCCGCACTGTAAAGGCTCGCCCCCGTCTCGAGTTTCTCTCGAAGCTCCTTGACTTGCGTGTCTAAATCGATCTCCGCGGGCGAATCTTTGACCGCCACTAGTTTGCGACTGTGAAGCTCGAGTGCGATCTCCGCCATGTTCATACCGCGCTCGACGAGCTCGAGAACGCGCTGATCTTCTTCTGAGAGATCCTTCGCCTTGGCGATAGCGTTGGTGTCGGCCTCGAAGGTAGAAAGTCGGGACGGGAACACTTCGTGAATCCGACGCCACTCGTCGCTCCGGCGAGCACCTTCAAGGATGACTCCGGTGAGGTCTAGAGGAAGGAATACCGGGATGCTCTCCGGCAGCGCGTCGTCCTCGAATGTGAACTCGCCATCCGCCCATAAAAAGCAATCGTAAATGGCTTCTTCGGTCTTGATCTGAAGCAGCTCCTCGAGCACCTGCTCGGTGATCACTTTTGTGCCCACCAAAATCTGACCAAGTTGACGGTTGCTGGAATCCTGTTCGATGAGGGCCTTGAAGAGGTCTTCCTCGGTGAGATGTCCCGAGCGGATCAAGAACTGACCGAGAGTTTCTCGAGGGCTGCTCGAGGTCGAGGAGAAAAGACGCCCTTTCTTGAAGAAGAGTTTTTTCTCGATCGGCCCGCGCCTCAATGTAATTGAGCCGGTCTTGAGGTTGTTTCCACACCATTGCAGCAGATCTCCGAGCAAAATGGTGACGAGAGATCCTGTAAGGCCCATTGAGTGGCACTATTCTGAGGGCGCCACGGATTCGAGATCTCCGGACGATGTCGGCTCACCCGGACAAGGACAGGTAGTCCCGCCAACTGTTGGGGACATCGTTCATGCCGTAGGTGATGGCGTGAGCGGGAAGGTAAGAGGGCTTTCTCGGCTGGCGCACGAGGGTGAGCCCCGCCTCTCGAGGCGTCCGGCCACCTTTCTTCCGATTGCACTCGATACAGCAGGTGACGATGTTCTCCCAAACTTTGCGGCCGCCCCGCGACACGGGCACTACGTGATCGAAGGTCAACTCCGAAGCTCTGAATTGATTGGCACAATACTGGCATCGATACCTGTCACGAAGGTAGATATTCGAACGCGAAAATGGCACCTGATGAAAACGCCGGGCTACTCTTACGCGCCGGAGGAGCCTCAAGACGGACGGAAGTACGAACGAGATGCGAACCCCGCGAATCCGGCGGTCGTATGAGGCGATCACCTCGACCTTGCCCTTGACCAGCAGAACGATCGCTTTTTGCCAGGTGATGACTCTCAGCGGCTCGTAACTGGCGTTGAGCAGCAAGCTACGCATTAACGCGCGCATCCGTGCGCTCTGGGCGCAAGAACCCGGCGCGCAGCACCGTGGCGGAACGGGCGTTGCCCGCGTTGCGTCCGAAACTAGCTTGACTGCCTGGGATAACCTCCGCGAACGTAGGGGAATGAACCCGTAAAGTCAGATTTTGGTATATGTTCCGCCAAAAGGATGTTGGTTGTCAAACCTATGGAGCAAAGGAGAAACATGCGCCTTCAAATAGCTGTTGTTGGGGCATCGCAGCCAAGCCAGGACGCTGCAAACGAAGCCGAGGCGGTGGGCGCGGCCATCGCGGAAGCAGGAGCTACCCTCGTATGTGGAGGGCTTTTCGGGATCATGGAGGCAGCGGCGAAAGGGGCGCGCGAAAAGGGCGGGCACACTCTGGGCATTCTGCCGGGAAACTCGCGGCTCGATGCCAACCCTTACATTGATTGCGCCGTCGCCACCGGACTCGGCGATTTCCGAAACTATCTCGTCGTGGCCACGGCCGACGCGGTGGTGGCCATGCCTGGCCGCTACGGCACGCTTTCGGAGATCGCGATCGCATTGACGTTAGGCAAACCGGTGGTGGGACTGGGTAGTTGGGAG
>Ga0310120_10000014_pt1 | contig 139044 bp, 110 predicted proteins | sample CB27_AW_983_MG_FD_203506 | JGI IMG/M metagenome (GOLD analysis project Ga0310120, IMG submission 203506) | Marine microbial communities from Western Arctic Ocean, Canada - CB27_AW_983 | ecosystem: Environmental > Aquatic > Marine > Oceanic | place: Canada: Western Arctic Ocean | collected...
TAGAAGCATTAATCGTCTGTGCAAATCGGTCCAAAATGCCCGACAGTGTCATCAGTCCAGACCTCACTAAAATTAACGCACCATAGTAGTTCGTGACTCCTTCAGCCAACCAAAGTTCCCCAGAAACATTGGCTCCAGTGAAGTTGAAAGGCTCGAGCGATTGAGGTCGAATTCGCTCGACGTTCCAAGCATGAAAAAATTCATGTGAGACCGAACCAAGCAAAGCCATCTGGTTTTGTGGTCTGCCCAATTGACGAGGAGAAGTAAGCACCGTGCTATTCCGGTGCTCCATTGCATCACTCGTTGCAGAAGGCAAATAATCAGCTATAAACGTGTAGGTTCCCGTCTCGAAACGTGGGAATTCTCCAAACACTAGAACCATCTCTCTTACGATTTTCTCGATACTTTGCGAATACGTCACTAGATCGGCGTTGTCTTTTTGATGAACTGCCAGACGAAAAACAGGAACATACGTGTTATCACTTGGGTCCGGCACACTAAATGTTCGCAATGAAAAATCACTGAACTCAACTGGACTATCCAGCAGATAAAATAAATTCGGCGCGGAAAAAAGAAGAGGATCAGCGGTAGGGTACAGCTGGGTAGCTACACGCCAAATTTTTTCCGGTGGTTGGTTAAACGTCAATCGTGCCTGACGGTCCTCTAACCCACTTCCCCATAGGAGCACTGCCGGCATGTTCAGATGGGCGTGCGTGGCATCAACTGACAAATACGTTCCATCAAGATGATCACCAAACAACCGATAACGAACCCGCACGGTGCCATCGTGTCCCATCACCCTCCACCACGAAGGACCCAGACGGGACACCTCAAGGCGCTCATCGATTCCGTTGGCAACGACCATTTCAATAATGTTCTTAGCGAAATCGTGGCGCGCGTAACGACCTGGTGAAGCACTGCTCATCCGAATGTCAAAAGGTCCATCATCAACTTCTGGAAAAAGAACATCGACAGCCAGCCAACTATGCTGCGGTTCGGGAAATGAAAAACGATACTCAACGGGAGGCAGTTCCTGCCCGAATAATAGGTCTGACGCACCGACCAATACGATGCTTAAACAGAACAAAATCCATCTAGCGCTGCTCATGACTTCACTTCTAGAGCCTTTCTAACAAACTCAGCTTCAGGAAGATTACCCACAATCTCAATTCGATCATCAATAATCGTTTTCGGGACCCCAGTTACTTGATACCGCGCGGCCAAGTCGGGAAATTCCGTCGCTTCAAACGTCGACGCAGTAATAAAGGGACTCACCGAGGCAAGCCGATAAGCCAAGCTGACCGCCTGGGGACAATAGCGTCAAGTTGGCGTGACAAAAACTCTAATGTGGACAGGCCGATCGAGAACAGCTACCACGTTAAGGGTCTCCGTGCTCAATGGCGCTGCTCGCCCTGATACGACCTCCACGGCGTGAACTATAGACTCTATTTCGTATCCCGATGGGACCCCATAATAACGAATGCCGAGGTCTTCTTTTTCAACGACAACCAAGGCCGGCACCTGCTCAATGCCATATTTGGTCACTTGGTCTGTGTCGAGCACAAAATTGTGCTCATCCACGCTGATTTTTTCCGAAAAATCCGCCACTTGATCTATTACGCGCCGTGCCGAAAAACAACTGTCACAACCAAACGTCTGTGAGAAAAAAACTAGGCGCACTGGTGAAGGCAAATCAGAAATCCTATCCGCCAGATCCTTCGAACTGCCTGTCACATCCATACGTGCCTCAACCTCTCCTAACTTCTCGCGCACTTCAATAATTGCGCAACTGAAATGCAACTTATTAATGGCTTGGGTTTACTTGAACAGATCGTCAAACGCCTGGCGCGCATCGCCAGCCTCCGGGCTCAACGAATCGGTCGCGGCTGTGGATGACGTCGAGCTTGTTTCACGCTCTACCGTGACGCATGCTTCAAAAAAAGAGCAACTATTTCGTTCATCCTTCGGAGACACTCGTTCGGTGATCAGCTGACTGCACTCAAACGCGCTACTTGTGTCAAACCAGCAGCACTGAGCACATGTGTGAAGGTCCGAAGCACACTGCGAACATTGACTATCAAACTGAATCGCCCCTGCCAGAGAAGCCCCGCAACGCGCGCACTTCAAGACGTCATGAAACCCCGGCATATTGACCTTCCGCGGTTCTCGCAGTCCATAAGCCCGCCGGGGCCGCCCATCACCTTTCGGCTCGTGTGCGAGCTGTTTTTTAGGCCGGTCGCCGTCGTCTTGGTAGCCGCGTTGTTGATATTTTCTAGCCATGGAATAGAAAAGCGGCGCGCGTCAAGAGTGATTTAACCTGCTGAGTCTCTCTTTGTCTAGCCTCACGACAAAGAACACTACTGCCAACGGTGCTATCACCCACGAAATCATTGTCCCTAATTCATCACCGTCGGCCATGCCAACTAACAGCAAGCTGGCAGAGAAACTTGATCAAAACTCAGTTCGCAAACGAATCAGTCGGCTCTTTCCGTAATTGGAGAAAATCAACTGCTTGCTCCACAGAAAATGGAATACTCCCAGCCTCACTAGTCAGCAACTCGGAGATCATGGATTAGCCATTCATTCCGACGCTGACGCAGCGCAATGTCCAGAATATGAGTGCCGACGACCTTACCTCCTGAGTCCAACCCTGCAGCCACACTCGCTGTCACCGTGCCAGAAGCAAGCAAAAGTCTTCTGTCGATAATAATCCTAGTATCCAAAATGGCGACGTTGACCCCATCTTCCGGCACTAAAATTGTTTGCAATAGTAACGAAAGTGCTTCCAATCCATTAGCACGTGGGAATGGAGAACCAATGTCGACAACAGCTTGTCTCGTAAAAAACGCTCCGATGTTCTTTAATCTCTCCTCGCAAGACGGCACGGCAAGAACTCCATCCGCACTGACCGCACGCGCGAGAGCCTCCAATTGCTCACGGATAATATCTTCCTCACTTGGAAATATCAGCCAAGAACCAATTCCAAGTATGCCGCTGACGAAGATGATTGCCAAAACAATTGGCGAACCGAAACGTTTTGTATTCATGAGTGTCCAGACCATCGAAGCGAAAGTCAACGCCGTATTAGTTAATACGTTTCCGTGCACGTGTCCGTCTCGCTCAACAACTGTTGCCCACCTCCACAGAATTCACAATGTAAATATTTTCTATCGAACCAGAAACGCCCTTACAAAAGTCTCAAAGCACTTTGCTTGATCCCAAGCGAATCCGCAACGCATTCTTCACAGGCGAAACACGGCCAACAAATCTAATCAGCTAGATATTTTTTCGATAATTTCTCGAACTTCCTCATTGTCGGGTAACGTAGGAATATCGTAGACCTTCGAAAAAACGATACGTCCGCCTTTATCAACTATAAAAATTGCTCGTTCCGAGATCCCGCCGTCACGCGTAACACCATATGCCTCCGCGACGGCACCATGTGGGTGAAAATCACTCGCTAAATCGTAGGAAATCCCCCCTAGGCTCTTTGCCCATTCGACCTTTGAAGGCACCGCATCAACGCTAATCGCCACGACCTGTGAATCGTGCGCCGCTAACCAATCTTGCTCAGCCTCGTAACCTTTAACCTGATTCGCACAGACCGGAGTCCATGCCAAAGGATGAAATACTACGAGTACGTTCTTACGCCCGCGAAAGCTAGACAGCGTCACCTTTCCGCCAAGATGAGTGGCGAGCTCGAAATCAGGCGCAGCATCTCCAATAGATAGTGGCATTTAAGTTCCGTTCGTTGCGATCCAAACCATTGGATCTATTTAGTCGGTCGCTTCTGACATAAAGAGCAAAAAGTCTACACGACGGTTGTTGGTGCTCGGCATGTTGAACAAAAGATTCTTTTTGTTGGACTCTAGCAACAGGCTCACATAATCTTTTGGCTGCGCTGTTAACTATGCAGTAGCTTTTTGGCAATTCGGCCACTGCCCGAACGAGAAAGCAAGACTAAAGATGTCTATCAAGTTGGCCTTACCAGTAATTGGTTTATTGCTGTTTATCGCTCTTCCATCCTTCGCCGATTTGTACACAGAATGGCTCTGGTTCGGAGAAGTTGGTTTCCAGAATGTGTTCCTAAAAACACTAGTCACAAAAGGACTCTCCGGAGTTATTTTCTTCGTTCCCGCATTTCTTTTTCTGTACCTTAACTTCCGACACGCAACGCAAGGGTCCCAAGAATCTTATGTGATTTTTCAGGGCGGGGGTGACCTTCAGCCAATCGTCCTGCAAAAGCGCCATTTGAGTATTCTCGTTCTCGCCTTGGCCGTGGTTCTTTCACTTTTCCTAGGAATGCTGGCCTCAAGTCAATGGCTAACATTTCTTCGCTTCCTTGAGCCTACGTCTTTCGGCACTGTGGACCCATTATTCGGTCGTGACCCTGCTTTTTATATATTCACGCTACCGGTTTTAGACTTAATCCGTTTTATCTTTTTCGCACTCGTTATTCTGGCCCTAGTCGGCGCAACTGTTGCATACGTCGCCTTAGGACGGCTTCACTTTGGACCCGACGGGCTCACGGTTCATCCTCAAGCGCGACGACATCTTCTTTTTCTTTTCTCGGCCTTTTTTCTACTTTTAGCCTGGGGATCCTACCTTGACGTGCCTCGATTGCTCATTACGGCGTCTGGCATCGTTTATGGCGCGTCGTATGTCGACGTAACAATTAGAGTTTTCACCTTCGGCACACTGATGATCGTGTCGGTTTTAACTGCCGGCATAATGGCCTATTCAGCAATGTCAGCAACCCAACGGCTTATCCCGTTCGGTATTGGCGGGTATCTCCTTGTTTGGATCGGTGGAGGGGCAGTCGCGGGGCTCGTACAAAACTTAGTCGTTACCCCTGACGAAGCAGACAAGGAAGCGCCTTTTATTGTTCACAATATAGCCGCGACACAAAAAGCGTTCGCCCTCGATAATATTGAGGAGCGCCAAGTGTCTGGAGACGCTTTGCTGACGCTCGAAGATATAGAAAACAATTCCGACACGATAAATAACGTAAGGTTGTGGGACCACCAGCCGCTTCTTGACACATTCGGTCAAATACAAGAAATCCGGACTTATTATGAGTTTGCATCCGTTGATAACGACCGCTACGTCGTAGACGGCGAGTACCGACAAACGATGCTGTCGACTCGTGAACTCAACTCCGACAACCTACCAAACCGCTCGTGGGTAAACGAACGACTACAGTACACACATGGTTTTGGTGTCGCGCTTGGCCCGGTTAATCAGGTTACCCAAGAAGGTTTACCTGTTCTGTTTATTCAAGACCTGCCACCTCAAGGCCCGACCGACCTCACCATCGAACAACCGAGTATCTATTTTGGCGAACTATCAAACGACTACGTTCTGGTTAATACCGGCACGGACGAGTTTCACTACCCGGAAGGCGAAGACAACGTATCGACAAGATATGACGGAAAAGGGGGCGTGAAGATCGGCAATATTTTCAGACGCCTCCTCTTTAGCCTTCGATTCCGTTCATATGAAACGCTTGTAAGTAGCCAGGTTTCTCGTGACAGTCGGATCATTTTCCACCGAAACATTTCAGACCGCGTTGCGTCAATAGCTCCTTTTCTCAGATACGATGCGGACCCGTATTTAGTAGTTGCTGGTGGTCGTCTTTACTGGATGCGGGATGCCTATACAATAACCGACCGCTATCCATATTCGACTCCAGTGACAAGCGGAATTAACTACATTCGGAACTCGGTGAAAATCGTTATCGACGCATACGACGGCACGACAACCTTCTACCTCGCCGAGCCCGACGATCCACTTGCTCAGACTCTCAGCAAGATATTTCCTGGATGGTTAAAACCACTTGAAACCATGCCTTCGGAGTTGCGTAGTCACACACGCTATCCAGAGGGAATTTTTTCTCTGCAAACGGAAATGTACCAGACCTTCCACATGACAAATCCAGCTGTTTTCTACAACCGGGAAGATGAGTGGGAAGTTCCTGTAATTGACAACGAACAAATGGAACCCTATTACACAATCATGCGGCTTCCGGGTGAAGAATCTGCCGAATTTATCCAGATGTTACCGTTTACGCCTCGTGGCAAAAACAATATGGCAGCGTGGATGGTGGCTCGAAGCGACGGCGACAATTACGGCAAGATGCTCGTTTTTCAGTTCCCGAAACAGAAGGTCGTGTTTGGGCCATCACAAATTGTTGCGAGAATTAATCAAGATCAAGAAATTTCTCCACAACTTACGTTGTGGAATCAACAGGGGTCTGAGGTTATTCAAGGCACGCTTCTCGTCATCCCGATCGAGGAAGCACTGCTTTATATTCGACCAATGTACCTGCGTGCATCTGGGGGCAGCATCCCCGAACTTAAGCGTGTCGTTGTTGCTTATCGAAATGCCATTGTCATGGAAGAAACGCTCGATCAAGCGCTCAATCGCCTGTTTCCTGCTGAGTCAGACTCCCCTGAACCCCCACCGTCAACCATTCGAGCAAGTCTCGAGCTATCCGCTTCTGAACAACAATTAGCGTTGACGACACAGAATGCAGCGCCGAACGATCTTGCTGTGCTCGCGCAAACTCACTATGCCAGAGCGCTTCGTGCGCAACAGGACGGAAACTGGGCACTCTACGGCGAAGAGATTGAGCGCCTTGGCTCCGTGTTAAACGAAATGCAGGAAAGCGGGGGCAGCGAGAACTAAAGCCGGTCCGTTAAATCAACTGCCGGGGAGACTCAAATGAGGAAACACTTACTCGTTCTGACCGTAGTAACACTAACTTACAGCGCCTGCGGCGAACCTGAACCCGAGCCAGTCGACATAACACCAGGACTAACTGGTTTTGTTGGGGCACGGCTTATCACCGGGGATGGCAGCCTCATCGAGAATGGCTCAATTCTTGTCCGAGACGGTCGCATTGAAACCGTCGGACCAAGCGACACAGTTTCCATCCCTCAGGATGCCGCTACCGTTGACCTCTCAGGGAAAACCGTCACGCCTGGACTAATCAACGCGCACGGACACGTAAACAACGTTCGCGGCCTAGAATCCGACCCTTCTTTTTATACCGAGAATTGGATCAGGTACCAATTGGGGCTTTATGCGCGTTACGGTGTCACCACTGTTGTAAGTCTTGGTGGCGATGGCCCAGAAGGCGTGAATGTTCGAAACAGTGAAGACCTTAACTTAGATATTGCTCGCCTCCGCGTCGCTGGACCGGTAATAGTGGCAGATTCCCCAGAGCAAGCAACTGAACGCGTCAATGCGGCGGCTGAAATGGATGTTGATTACATCAAGATTCGCGTGGATGACAATCTCGGTAGCAGCGAAAAAATGCGTCCGGAAATCTACCAAGCTGTAATTGACGCCGCTCACACCAGCGACCTGAAACTGACGGCTCATCTCTATTACCTTGAAGACGCTAAAGGATTACTCAATGCGGGAGCGGACTTTGTTGCGCATAGTGTACGGGACGAAGACGTGGACAGTGAACTAATTGACCTTCTTTTGGACAACAACGTCTGTGTATGTCCGACACTAATGCGTGAAGTCTCAACTTTCGTGTACGAAGAACGCCCTTCTTGGTTCGATGATCCATTCTTTCTGAAGGAGGCTGACCCACAGGTCGTTGCTGCTCTAGAAGCTCCAGAATACCAAGAGAGGATCCAGAACAGCAGTAGCGCGCAAACGTACAAAGCCCAACTGGATACCGCAAAGAGCAACCTCAAAGCACTGTCAGATGCCGGTGTGCGAATCGCGATGGGAACGGACACCGGCCCTGCCGGTCGGTTCCAAGGCTACTTCGAACACGGCGAACTTGATTTGATGGTCGAATCCGGCCTGACACCTATGCAGGCCATCATTGCTGCAACTGGCGACGCGGCCGCCTGCCTCGACCTCGAAGATGTAGGAACGTTGGACGTCGGTAAATGGGCTGATTTCGTCGTCTATACCGAGAATCCGGCCGAAGATATTAGCAACAGCCGCTCGATTGAGTCAGTGTGGATCTCCGGCAATGAAGTGCAATAAAACGCCTCGCATTGCGGGACTAATTATTTTGATATCGCCGGTAAGAACTAAGGTTGCTAGCTCTCTGGGGAATCCAGAGTGTTTCTTCGGTTCTACTATCTGCATACTGTGACGAAATTTGTGGAGCGCGACAGTCAACCGCCTTTTTATGAGCCTTAAACGGCTGACAGCTTACTAAAGCAAAACTCAAGGCTGATCGCGGTGGCCCTAGAAAAGAGTCCTACCTTATCTCTTGGCACTTCACCCGTCGCGACGACTGTTTTCGCCACCGCTCATTACCCACCCGTGAAGTCGCGTCAAAAACGTCCGAGGTGCTTGGTGTCCGGTGTTTAGAGGACCACCACTTGACGTTCTCTGAACTCGCCCGGACTCTCTTCTCATGCTCAAGTAAACGGCGGCTCAACCAAACCCAGACACTCCACTAGCCGCGCGATTGGGCACTTAGTCAAGCTCAGTTTAATGAAGCCTTAGACATTTAGAGGTTAAAAATGACACCCAAGAGTTTGGCTCGTAACTCAATTGGCAAGCGGACCATCTTCTCTCTCGCTCAACGTCGCCCAAGTGTCGATCTATCAATAGCCTCCAACACCTCGCTTCCGCCAGTATCGTGCCAATCCCAACCAACATTGATCTATCGGTGCGGCACGGCCATAAAGATGGGATTCATTATCCGGAACATGTCTTTCAATATAAATCCGCATCTCATCCACAAAACGACTCATCTGGTCGGACTCACTACCTCCCTTTTCGATACAAACACGAGACATTTCTTTTATGGCCGAAAGATGAACCATTAAGGCGTCAAGATGTGCAGACGGGTCTTCATGTGCGCCAAAGTGAGTAACAAAAAGAGTTGCCGGCTGCCATTTCCTGATTACTTCAACACTTTCCCTCCATGCCTCAATATCAATGTCCGGTGGCGGCGTCGGCGGCATAACAAACACCGCACGACCGGTTCGAACACCAGCAACGTCTCCAGCGAACGCCACTCCGCTCGAGCGGTCAAAAAAACTAACGTGGTGAGATGCGTGTCCTGGTGTATAAGCGACCATCAATTCACGATCACCGCAAGCAAGGCGTTCACCGCCTCTGAGCAATCTAATATTAGATTCCGGCACCGGGAGAAAAGGGCCCCACAGTTCATCCATAGCATCGCCGTAAAGACGTGAAGCACTTGACAGTAATTTAGAGGGATCGATCATGTGTGGCGCACCCCGTTCGTGCACATACACTTCAATTTCTGGATTCTCTCGAAGAAGTGACCCGACAGCCCCAGCATGATCTAGATGGATATGAGTCAACAACAAGGTCCGAACATCCCGGATCGTAATTCCTGCGTCGGCAAGCGACGCGCGAAGATTTTCGAGACATGAAGAGGGCCCAGGATCGACAAGCACCACCTCATTAGGACTCTGAATCACCGCCGTGGCGATGACACGCGGGCGTCCAAGATGCATCAAGTCAAAATATGAAATATCTCGAGTAATTGTCTCCATTAGCGCCGGCGATTGTACTATGGTGCGGTAGAGATGATCGATGAATAGCTTGACCCATCGAAAAGCGCCTCAGTAAGCTCAAGAATACTTAAATCAGGATTTTTGAAGAAACATTATTATGACTAACGGAAGTCCTAGCCGGCAAATCAATGATGGGGTCTTAGAAAGGCCGAAACCTAAAACAACTACTCCGAAACTCTACAACGTAGTTTTAATTAACGACAACTACACGACGATGGAGTTTGTGGTAACTGTGATTGAGCAGATTTTTCAGAAAAATCCTGCCGAAGCATTTCAACTTATGATGCAAGTTCACACAGCAGGACGAGCAATATGTGGCATCTACACGTACGAAATTGCGGAAACAAAGGTTCATTCCGTCACCGAACTCGCCTCGGCTGAAGGATTCCCCTTACAGGCAACCATTGAAGACGATCCGCGCGTTCAGGAATAAGATCGGAGCATTATGTTTAGCGCATCACTTGAGCTAATTCTCAACGTTGCGTACCGTAAAGCAGTCGCCAGAAGCCACACGCATCTCACACTTGAGCATCTACTCTATGCGTTAGCACAAGACCCGGAGGGAGAACGAATTCTCTCAGCCTGCGGTGCAGACCTTCCTACATTACGGCACGCTCTTGACGAGTATCTTGGCAATCTCGAAACCTTCGTAGCAGGCAGGCAGGCAGGCGAACCTGAGCAAACCTTAGCCTTCCGGCGCGCGTTACAGGCAGCCGTGCTTCACGTTCAAAGTGCCGCCAGGGAAGAGGTTCGATCCGGTGACGTGCTTGCTGCTATCCTGCAACAATCAACAGCCTACGCAGCGGAACTCCTCAAAGCGCAACAAATTGAACGCCTAGACATACTGAACTACATTTCGCACGGCATCTCCAAAGTGCCTCTCCTAAAGAGCAGCACTGCAAACACTGATTCGGACGCTGAAATCAAAGTCGGCGACGAAGCCCACGTCACGGCGCACGATCCGCTTTCAGCGTACACAGTTAACCTTTCGGAACAGGCTAGAGCGGGCAAACTCGATCCGCTGATTGGTCGCGTCGCTGAATTGCAACGCACACTGCAAATTCTCTGCAGGCGTCGAAAAAACAATCCCATCTTTGTCGGGGAAGCAGGAGTCGGAAAGACCGCATTGGCCGAAGGGCTCGCATCTAGGTTAATCGAAGACGACATCCCACCGCGTCTAGCTGGAGCTGAGGTGTTCTCACTCGATACCGCAGCTCTCCTAGCCGGCACTAAATTCAGAGGTGACTTTGAGGAGCGGTTCAAAGCTGTCATTAACAACCTAGCTTGTCGGCCAAACGCGATTCTTTTCATAGACGAGGTACACGCCACAGTCGGCGCTGGTGCTACTACCGGTGGAACTATGGATTTTGCCACGCTGATTAAGCCAGTGCTCGCTGGTGGAGAACTTCGCGTGATCGGTTCCACAACAATCGACGAATTTAAGCAGATCGAAAAAAATCGAGCGCTTGCTCGCCGTCTTCAACGAGTGGTCGTGGAAGAGCCTTCCGCGACAGAAACAATTAAGATTCTAGAAGGGCTTCGTGACCGATACGCAAGCCACCATGCAGTCACCTACACCGATGATGCACTTGCAATCGCTGTCACGCTCTCGAAACGCTACCTTCGAGAATCGCGAATGCCTGACAGCGCGATAGACGTCATTGATGAAGCAGGTGCAGTTCTCGCCATGCAAAATCCGTTGATTGGAGAATCGCCGCCAAAAGGAAAGTTGCCCGAAGTAACAGTAGAAGTAATTGAGCGCGTTGTCGCACGAGTTGCCCGCATCCCTGAAAAACAGACCAGTGCGTCAGAAAAAGAACGCCTCCGAACCCTTGAGGAGTCCCTACAGCGAGTGGTGTTTGGGCAAGTCGAGGCAGTCCGTGCAGTAGCAACGGCGATCAAACGAGCCCGCGCAGGGCTTAGCATTCCCGAACGACCCGTTGGATGTTTCCTTTTCACTGGACCAACCGGTGTTGGCAAAACTGAGCTCGCCAAGCAACTCGCAATACATCTCGGGAACGAATTCATCCGGTACGACATGAGTGAATACATGGAGAAACATGCTGTAGCAAGATTAATTGGCGCACCACCAGGTTACGTAGGTTTTGAACAGGGCGGATTGCTTGTTGACGCTGTCCGCGCACACCCTTACAGCGTTGTCCTGCTTGACGAAATAGAAAAAGCTCATTCTGATGTGTACAACATTCTTCTGCAGGTAATGGACCATGCCACACTAACTGACAACAGTGGTCTGAAGGCTGACTTCCGAAATGTTGTTCTCATAATGACGTCAAATGCCGGATCCCGAGAAGCTAGCAATTCCGCTATCGGATTCAGCGACGATCAAAGCGGACCAACAAACGGTCGGATGAAAGCCGCTATTGAAAGAGTTTTTAACCCTGAATTCAGGAACCGACTTGATACGGTCGTATCTTTTGCAAATCTCAATTCAGAGGTAATGGAGACGATCGTTGAGAAATTTGTCTTGCAGCTTGAAGCTCAACTCGCGGAGCGCTGCGTCGCTATTACGCTCGAACCTGCTGCTCGCGCGTGGCTAGCCCAAAAGGGCTACGACTCCGCATATGGTGCTCGACCTCTCGCTCGCGTTATTCAAACAAAAGTCCGAAACCCTTTAACTGATGAAATTCTCTTCGGTCGTCTCGAGCACGGAGGTACCGTTCGCATTGCCTTGTCAAAAGACTCCTTAACTTTCGATGTGGAGGCTACGGTTCCCAAAGAAAACTCTCCCGACAAAACTTCCATTTCTATCCGTCAAACGAAACAGACGCACGAAGAGGCAGCCAGTGAATGAGTCCTGGTTAGATCCGCTAGAAACTGATTCGCTCGGAATCAGCATTGCTGACGAGAATAAAAGAGACACTCCAAAGGTCCGTGTCGTCGACAAACGCCATTGGGCCAATGAAGCCAGTACAGATGCTGTCCGTGCTGATGGGGAACATGTCACACTCAAGCCAACTTACGTCAACGAGCTTGAACAACAATTAGCCGAAAAAAAATCCAGCCTCGAAAAACTGGCCGACGATTACAAACGAACCACAGAAGAATTCGACCACGCACGGGAACGCCTGCGTAGAGAGACAGTGCTTGCCGGGGAACGGGAAAGACGCTCAGTGCTTACGGCATTCCTTGAGATCGTGGACAATCTTGAACGAGCGATCGATGCCGGAGCTTTAAACAACACGGAAACGGATACTTTGGGTTCTCTGTTGAACGGTCTTCGTCTCATCAATCAACAATGCCAAGCGACGCTGGGAAGATTCGGGGTCACGCGTATCAAAGCCAACAATCAACCCTTTGACCCACTCCTTCATGACGCCCTTTCGACCGTGCCAGTAACGAATCCGGCACGACACGAAACCATCATAGAGGTGGAAAAACAAGGCTACATGATGGGCGACGTTGTTTTAAGGCCGGCAAGCGTAACAGTTGGAAAAATGCAACGATAGCCATTGCCAGAACGCGGCACACTGTCAAAGAATCGAACACGGGGAAAAAGTTCAATGCGTCTCCATATAGAAACCATGGATGCAGTTTTGATTGCCTTTAACGATAGCGGACAGGTCCTTTTCGAGGGCGACGAATGGACCACACCTTCACTGCAGGAAACGCGCGCAATTCTCCATGCGGCTGAAGACACAATAGCAACCCTCAAGGAACTAATAGACTGTGTTGAAAAGTGAAGACCATCCAGAAAACTGGTAACTGTGCTACAAAACTAGATGCCCGTCAGCATCGATACGCGCTCAACATCCTCAACTCCAATAACGAATGCGGTTGTGCCGTGTGGATTAGCAGCAGAAACGTACGCATATTCCACGTTAACATCCATCTTGGCCAGTATTCGTGTTGCACGTTCGATCGAATCTGTGCCATTTGAAAGTTGCATAAACAGCACATCTCTCTTCACTACGCCATACCCCTTCTCCTCAAGCGTGCCTACGGCACGAAGCGGGTTATCGATAACCATTCGAAGAGTGCCATTAGTTTCAACCGTTAGAGCGAGAATGTTTACGCTTTCGTCAAAACACTTTTGGCAAACTTGATTAAGCGCGCCAGGACTGTTTTGTAGCCTCAACGACAGTTCCGTACGAATAGCCATGTCGGGAGCTTATGTCGAATGTGGCATAGTATCAATGTAATGACACCGCGCACGAGGACGGCCCAGGACGCTATATCCACTATTCCGGTTGCTAGCCGAAGTGCAGGGTTTGACTACGCTATTCGAAACATTGTCACAGAAGCCAAAAAAGTTGAGGCTAGTGGTCGCCCCGTTCGTTATTTGAACATAGGAGACCCGGCTCTTTTCGGGTTTGACACCCCTCCTCATCTTATCGAGGCCGTCGAACGGGCAATGCGAAATGGCAACAATGGTTATTACCCAGGAGCAGGCATCCTCGAGGCTCGAGAGGCCGTAGCCGCCGAGTTCAGCGGCCGAGGAATGCCAACGTCGCCGGAGCGGGTCGTGCTTACTGCCGGAGCATCAGAGGGAATTGAATTAGCACTCGGTGTGCTGGTCGACGCTGGGGACGAAGTGCTAGTTCCGTCACCGACTTATCCTCTCTACACAGCAATCCTCAACAAACTTGGCGCCCGTGCAGTCTTCTATCAGACAGACCAGACTCGGGGTTGGCAGCCGGACGTCGAGCATGCGGCCAGCTTGATTACAGCAAAGACACGAGCGCTTGTCGTAATTGATCCGAACAATCCAACTGGTGCCGTTTACACAAAAGAAAACAGGCATGCGCTGCTTGAAATTGCGGTTCGGCACAATCTTGTACTGCTATCGGATGAAGGCTATACGGACTTAGCCTACGATGGGCGCGTGTCTCCACTAGGCTCTAGCAATCCCGCCGCACCAGTTATCTCCTTTTCATCACTTTCGAAAGCCTACCTCGCACCTGGCTGGCGCGCAGGCTGGATGGCAGTGAGTGGAGGAACTCGCCTTAACAAAGTCCTTGCCGCAATCCTAGAAATGGCGGATGGCCGTCTGTGTAGCGTTGGTCCAATGCAACATGCCGTGATTGCAGCATTGACTGGAGACAAAAGCCACCAGACAGTATTCCGTCAACAACTGAAGGAACGTGCTGAAGTTACTGTCCAACGACTTAATGCAATCAACGGAGTGTCGTGTGTGCCACCTCAAGCCGCGTTCTACGCTATGCCAAAAGTCCAACTTCCTTCTGGAAAAACGGACCAGGATTACGTTCTTGGACTCTTACGAGCCACCGGCATTCTTTGCGTTTATGGCTCTGGGTTTGGGACTCACCCAGGCGACGGGTATTTTCGGATCGTATTTTTAGCCTCTCCGACGGAGCTGCACGAATTCTACGATGCTATCGAATCCTTCACGGCCGATTTCATTGCTTAGAAAGCCGTCCATTCATTGTTTTGGTTTCGTGTCTGAGTCACAAAGTTTTAGGTATCCCACCTACTTTCCCTCGACGAAATAGAATCACATAGTTCTCAAGAAAGTGTGCCCTGCCTATGTGTTCTCGAGAAACACATGGACACAAATTTCACACGCGATGTCATCACGACAATGTCATGGAATTGTCGGCCAGAGAAAGTACGGGGGCTCGGATAAAGTCTTTTAAGTGTTCGCCGACAAAGAAAGCGCATCGGACCGAGGAACCCGAGGAAAACTACTGGTCTTATTACATAAGATTCTTGGAGGCATAAACTTCATGAGTCTGATCCACGCCCGATCGATGTAGGGTATATTGGTCACTATCTCAAAGTTTGGACGTCGGAACCATTAACATGACTCGGTCAAGAGTTTCGCTGATTCGTACGGCGCTCGACCATAGATGGTCCGATGCCTCCTTAAGTTCTGTCTATCGTGAACTTCGATCAGTTTTAGGGTTTTCCTGGTAGCGATTATGGCGCCAATCCTGAAGCGAACAGCCATAGCAGTTTTTTTAGCGCTATTGTGTCTCCCGATGGCGTCGGTTTCTCAGCCCCGTCAGATTTCGATTTCATTGAACGATATAGCTGAAGCTGACGGTGCGACGCCTGGTAGAACTTTCAGAGTCGCTCTTGAGGCACGGCTCGAACCTCAAGGTAGTGGCTTACATGTCAACTCGAACGACCCTCTTGAAGATTTTCTCATCAGAACCGACCTAAAATTGGATCCACCGCCGGGCATCGAACTTAGCGGATTGGCTTGGCCAACGCCCATCCTGCTCGACCAACAAGGGGCTGAGCAACCGCTGGCTGTTTTCGAAGAGAATTTTATTGTTGGTGCTGCGTTGGCGCTCTCTGCTGACCTTCCACCCGGAGATTACGTGGTGCCAGGCTCACTCCGCTATCAAGCCTGTGACGAACGGATGTGCTACCTCCCTACGACAGCGCCGGTGGAATTGCAGGTCAGTGTTGTTCCACCAACGCAAACAACAAAAGCAACACACTTGCAGATCTTTGAGAATTTAGCGTTTGCCGACATTGTAGCTATGCCGGACCCCAACTCAACCGACCGAATGGCACAGTTAGCTTCTGAATCAAAACTTCCCAAGAAAACCGCGGGAACAGAAACACTTACGAGGCTTGCTCAATTCGAAGTGCTCGGCACTACCGGTTACTCAGACGTTGAAGAGTTCCTTGAATTCATCAAGTTTGCCGAATCAGGGGAGTCAGAAGGAGGATGGTTCGACGGCAGAGGTCCTTTTGCTATTGTTGCTTTGATACTTATCGGCGGGTTAGCTCTCAACTTGACGCCATGCGTATTACCGATGATTCCAATCAATTTGGCGATCATAGGCGCTGGTGCTCGAGCTGGTTCTCGGCGGCGGGGCTTTGCGCTTGGTAGTGCATATGGCTTGGCGATGGCTCTTATCTATGGGATCTTGGGCTTAGTGGTCATCCTCACTGCAGGTACTTTCGGCACTATCAATGCATCACCATGGTTCAACCTCGGCATTGCTCTTCTCTTCGTTGTATTGTCTCTGGCCATGTTCGACATCGTCACTATCGACTTTTCGAGGTTCCAGAGTCGATTTGGTGGCGGCAGTTCAAATAACGGATCCTTTCCGGTCGCGTTCGGCATGGGCAGTGTCGCAGCGTTGCTAGCAGGAGCATGCGTCGCTCCAGTGGTGATTCAAGTTATCGTCTTTTCCAGCAACTTATATGGAACGGGCACAACAATCGCTTTGGCACTTCCTTTTGTCCTCGGTCTCGGAATGGCTATCCCGTGGCCAATAGCCGGTGCTGGCTTGACTCTGATGCCAAAACCTGGGCCCTGGATGGTCCGAGTAAAACAGGCTTTCGGGGTATTTATCTTAGGAACAGCTGTCTACTACGGTTTTTTGGCTTACGGACTATTCAGCCAACGCTGGATTGACCCGACGCTCGTCGCTAACAGTGTTCAAGAGCTTATTGACGACGGGTGGTACCCCTCGTTGAGTGATGGACTTACCGCTGCTCAAACCGAAAATAAATTCGTCCTCGTCGATGTCTGGGCAACTTGGTGCAAAAATTGCCTCGTGATGGACCGCACTACACTCAAAAATGGAGACGTTGAGGCAGCCTTAGGCAACTACATCAAAATTAAGTTCCAAGCGGAAGACCCTGCAGCCTCCCCTGCTTTCGAAGTCATGGACCGTTTTAACGCAATCGGACTTCCTGCCTACGCAATACTTCAGCCAATATCGAAGACTTCTACAGCAAAGTAGACGAAAGATTTCGATTAAGAATCAATAATTCTCTTTTTCTTCTCGGGTATGTTCTAACGTTCTTTTGGCTGACCACTCAATTTGGCACAGAAATGGGAACAACCAGAAAATTCATTGGCGTTTGGTGACGACTATTTCCTAACACTTCCTCGAAGTCACGATCTCTTCTAATTGCTGCTCGCCTTTCCAACTCCTCAACTAAGTTTTGGAACTCGAACACACAGAGCCTTTGGCAAAACACTTACCTGCAGAGTTGTTCCTCCGGAAAACACTTCACCATCAACATGAAAGAAGAGAGGTTTTGCACTCCCGATCTCCACCTTGGCAACGGAAACAATCCGAACGCCATTTAACCGGTCGACAGTGCCAGAATACAACCGCGGGATATTCCAAAGTGCGGACAACTTCGACAAAGCAGGAATACAAACAAGATCAATCCTGCCATCATCTGTCTTCGCATTCGGGGCTATGATGGCCCCGCTTCCATAATACCGTCCATTTGCACAGCACAATATCAATGCATTCATCCAAAATTTCTCTAAAGAAAAATCGATGGAGTAATTCCCGGGAACATATGCGAGCAACTCCCGGAATCCCGACATCATGTATGCGCCGGACCCCCTACGTTTCAATCGATTGAACACACGGGCTAAATGTGCGTCGAAACCAATACCGGCCACATTTACAAAAATACGTCCGTCAATCTGACCGACATCCAGGGTCCGAATTGACCCACGAAGAGCTGTACGTAATGCCTCTTCCGGACTACGCTCAATGGATAGCTCTCGAGCCAATCCATTGCCGGAACCGCTCGGAACGACCCCAATTACCGCGCGGGCAGGCACGGCTTCTGATGCCACTTCATTGATGGTTCCGTCACCTCCCCAAACCACCAAATTGTTCGTCCCTGCCCGAATCATTCTTCGGGCGATCGCACGCGCAGTTCCAGGGCCTTCAGTAAAGGCAACCTCTCCCTTAACTGAACAAAAAGCGAACGTGTCCTTGACTAGACGCAGTCTTTCAGCCCTGTCGAGGCGGATATGAAAACCAGCGTCTGGATTAATTATTACTCCTGGTTTCATTCAACTCTCCATACTTTTCGACCCTAATGTCATGCTGTTGGTGATCAGTCACCAGCAGCACGATGGTGGTGCTATAGTAAGAGGGCTTATGCGGCGTGTATGGCTAAGAGTAAGTTTGGTCATCGTCATGTTAGTTGTGACGGTTGCATCTGGTTACAAAATATTCCTCATTGAACAAGACATCAACTACGCTCGGAACAACGAGCGCACATTTTCAATTCAAGCTTGGAGACTGTCCATTTTTCTTTCCGATTTCCGTGCCTCACAGCACGCCTATGTCGCGGCAGGCCAAGACCGGAATTATTGGGTTGCTAAAACTGCTGAACAGCTTGATACCATTTCAGAGAATTTAGCTGACCTAACCGGCCTTTCCAAAGTTCCCGATACAGTTAGCGCACTAGAAATGGCCTCTTCTTCAATTGAAGACATTAGACGGATGGATGCTCTGGCGCGAGAACATTCATCATCAGGAGAAAATCTCATCGCGTCCGACCTCATTTTCACCGATGGCCTCGAACTCGCAAACGGCGCGGTCGATCATATTGAACGTGCTCGTACAGTCGAGCAAATTTCGCGTGAAACATTGATAAAACGCCTGCGTCAGGCCCAAATGATGACCTTCGCACCAGGAGTTGGAACAGGTCTTTTTATCGCTCTACTGCTTGCACCGCTACCCCGATCCGTAAAAACAAAAACAAATGAAATCGACGTAGCGGCCAGTGTTTCAGCTACTAAAGCTCAAAACGCAGAACCACACGCAGAGACGTTATCTTTAAACCTCAGCGTTGAACCAGACCGAATGGACCTAGCTGATGTTCCGGAAACACCAACGACAAAAGAGACCATCCCAGAAACAACAATTCTGCTTGACTTTCCAGCCGCCGCGTCTCTCTGCACCGATTTAGGTCGGTTGTCAGATTCCGCAGAACTTCCTGATCTTTTAGCGCGAGCGGCCGCTCTCTTAAACGCGAAGGGCCTCATTGTGTGGCTTCACGATGAGAACAACAGCTGCTTACTCCCAGCTGTCGAATACGGCTATGGGGCCTCATCGATCGCCCAACTAGGTGCGATCCCATCCGATAGCGAAAATGCCACAGCTGCCGCCTTTCGTGACCTACGGATGCACATCGTCTCCGCGGAACCTTCGGAAACTGGCGCCGTCGTCGCACCTCTCATTTCAGCAGTTGACTGTATCGGTGTGCTGTCAGCGGAGCTCCGGGAAGGTTGGGAGGTCAGTGAAACTGTGCAGTCAGCGGTGGCAATCATAGCTGCTCAGCTCTCAACTCTTGTCGCAACAAGTCCGGCCACTCAGACAAAAACAGCACAGGCCTGAACGTTAGACTTACTTGATAATTCTTGCGGTGAATACGGAACCGAAACGTATCGCGCGGAAATATCGAGCTAGATGCTCCTAAGGGCTGAAAGTAACACTACCTCCAGTTAACTCCGACAATCAGTAACAACAACCTCATCGCTCTCCTTTTTTCGGGCCGAGAGCAAAAGTCATCGTGCCTTCGACGCAAATGTTGTCACCGACACGTGCAAATCCCTTCAAACGACCCATTCGACTTCTCAGACGATCTACAGTCGCTTCGATGATCACTACATCGCCTGGGTGCACCGGACGTCGATAGCGTACACGATCGATCCCCATAAAGTAGGGAAGTTTCTGGCGGTTCTCAGGTTTGGCAAGAATTAGGATAGCCCCCACTTGCGCCACGGCTTCCGTCAAAATTGTTGGCGGCAAAACTGGTTGCTCTCCAGGTCTGTGTGCCAGATAGCGTTCATTAAGTGAAACGTTCTTAATACCAACTATTCGCTTGTCTAACTCAAACTCAGTAATGCGATCTACCAAGAGAAAGGGATACCTGTGCGGGAGGATTCGCTCAATCGCAGCATTGTCGAGTGGGAGAGACAGAGGCATTGTCACAACGAAGAGTATAGAACGGGAACGATTTCTGAGCACCTAGCTTTCATATCAACACAGACGCGATTCCGACCTTTATCCTTCGCCAGGTACAAAGCTGCATCTGCCCGAGTAAGTAGTATTTCTGCATCAATGTCTTCTAGCCCAGCAACCGCAACACCAACACTGCCCGTCGTGGATATAGTCTTTTCCTGCCAGAGAACTTCAATGTTTTCGATCTCGTTACGAAGTTGATCGGCAAAATTCACTGCTTCACCATAGGCAGTATCGCTCAAGACAACGAAAAACTCCTCGCCTCCAAACCGGCACTGAATAGACGTACTCGGAAACACCGCCCGAATACACCTTCCTACAGCTCGTAGCACCGCATCTCCACAAAGATGGCCATAGCAATCGTTGATTAACTTGAAATTGTCGAGATCAAGCATGACAAGTGACAATGGTTTCTTGTAATGCCGGGCTCGCTGGAGTTTTCCACTCAGCAATTTCATTCCATGAGCGCGATCGAAACAGCCGGTCAAACTGTCACGAATACCTTGGCCGCTAGCTTCATTGACTAACTGGATGTTACGTGCTGCGATTCCCAGCACCGTTGCAACAACGGACATCTGCCCCTGGTTGACACCAAATTCTTCCTTTAGCCTCATTGGGATTCCCAGCACCCCAACAACTCCGTTGCCAACGGTCATTGGAAAGCAGAGATTCTTCTCCAACATTACGGTCCGCTGTTCATTCGGTGAATCTTTCACTGTTTTCATCACACAGTCTGCTATTGTCTGAATTGTTGGACTCGGATACCGCGGATCCTCCTCGCACCCACCAGCGATTGTCACCCAATCATCGTCAATTTGGATGAGCGCCCAGATATTATCCGCATCTATAGACGTAAACTCTCTAAGAGCGTCCCCCAGCGTGTCGCGCAACCCATCAGTGGTTCTGGCTATCGCAAGCCTACAACTAAGGCAAACTAACCGATTCTGCTCCTCCGCCCGAACGGTCTTTTCCTTGAACGCAGCAAATGCAAAAAAAATGCGTACGAAATGATGCCTCTGTCGAAAAAGGACTCCAACCGTTACGCTCACAATTAGCAACACAAACGCAAAGCCATTGTCGATCATAAGAAAATTCACGTTCACAAACGTCTCTCGTCAGAGACAGAAAGCTACAAACGATTATTCATTCCACATCAAAAACACGTGAACACGTCTGTCTTTTTGTGACAAACACCCCTATCTTTGTTCCTTAATGAGCACTAGCACTTTCTTCTCTACCCAATGATGAACGAACGAGTGCCTTGGAAGATTTTTTTCTTCAAAACCATGGTATAGAATTCACTTAACGAAAATGAAAATGACGAATCGATCACCTAAAGTTAATCCTTCGGCGCCCGGTTCCCCTCCATGGATACTAATCGCTGGAGTTACCGTCGTCGCCGCTGTAATCGGCCTAATGCTTTACCCCACAGGACAACCAGATAGCCTTGACCCGATTACGCCTGAACCACGAATTGACGCAGTCTCCAACGTTCGCTCGGAAACGGAACCCGAGTCAAGTGAGAACGTCGTGCCCCAACAAAAAGCCGATGTGCTGGCTGCCCGCCGGACGCCTGTACCACCTACTGATGCCGCATTGCCACCTTTGCCTCTAGTGCCAAACATGGTCCCTCGGTCCCCAGAAGTGATTCGTGATGCTTATACCTTCGCGGCACGTAGACCCGACGTGCTTGAGTACGTACCGTGTTTTTGCGGATGTGAAACCGCTGGTCATAGCGGCAACGCGGACTGCTTTGTCGGCTCTCGTAACACCGACGGCAGCGTCAGGGATTGGGACACGCATGGTATGGCTTGTACCATTTGCATTGATGTCGCCCGTGACGCCATGCAGATGCACACCTCAGGCGCAACGGTACGAGATATTCGTGCTGCCATAGACTCAAAGTACTCGAATTACCCAAGTCAAACCCCAACACCATCAGCTCCACACTAAAAATGTGTTTCGTGTCTGACTAGGCCTGTTATACTCGTGCGTGTCGACCCGCGCCAACCATCGCGCGAGCTCCACGCTACTTCCTCTTCCGGATGCCTTAGCGCGGCTATTCGATGCAGTTCGCGAAGGCATTTATATCGGAACTCTGGATTCAGAAACATCAGTTACTCTTGCTGCAAACCCTCACCTGAAACTGATGTTCGGTTACCCGCCGGAAACGCCATCCGATTTGATTCGACCATTTGAGTTGGCACGGTTTGTTGATGCCGAAGCCAAACCGGCGTTCATTTCCCAACTTAAGCGTGATGGTGCTGTAACTGACTACTTGCTTCGACTGAGGCGTGCTGATGAAAGCCCGGTATGGGTAGAAGTAACAGCTAATCTTGAGACTCCCAACGGTGGCTCGCCCTACCGTGTTCAAGCATTGCTCAGAGACGTGAGCGAGCGACGAAAGCTGGAAGATCAAGGCCGAGACGTTTACCACCAATTGATGCAAGCCGAGAAACTCGCAGCTCTTGGCCAGACGGTTTCTAGTGTTGCCCACGAACTAAATAATCCACTCGCCACCATCTTAACTTGGGCTGAAAGGCTTTCGTCACGTCCAGTAGACTCAATTACCAAACGCGGGCTTGACACAATACTGAGTGAATCTGAGCGTGCAGCAAAAATCGTTCGCAACCTGCTTACGTTTTCTCGTAAGCGTCATACGACGCGGGCGATGGTAAATCTGAACCAAGTAGTCCGAGAAACACTGGCGCTAAGAGCTTACGAACAAGGGGTCTCGAACATTCTTGCTATCGACGCACTCGCTGTTGGACTTCCTAGGCTTTTTGCAGACCCATACCAATTAAAACAAGTATTTCTCAATCTGATTATTAACGCAGAACAGGCCATGCTCTCTGCAAATGGTCGAGGGGCTCTCATCGTTCGAACTTGGCACGAAGCCGACAAGGACTCAGTGGTATTGGAGATCAATGACGATGGTCCTGGTGTTCCGGAAGAAGTACAGTCAAAGATTTTTGATCCATTCTTCACTACAAAGGTCGTTGGAAAGGGAACCGGCCTTGGCCTGACCGTGGCCTACGCAATTATCCAAGACCATGGAGGCCAGATCCGGGTTGCAAGCTCAGGGCGTGGTGCTTCTTTCTACGTCGAATTGCCAACGGTCAATGGTCTTCCTGCTCGAAGTCCCACGCCAGTTCCTCCAAGAAACACAACAGTTGGTGCTGGAGCTAACGTCTTAGTTGTTGAGGATGAGCGCGCCTTAGCCGAGGCGGTTTCTGCCGCGTTAGTTGATGTAGGGTTCAGAGTTGATCTCGCCGGCGATGGCCGGGAAGCACTTGAAAAGGTAAACGCCCAAGGATATGACTTAGTAATCTGCGATCTATCGATGCCTCGAGTTGATGGTCCAGCTTTTTATGCCGCTGTCTCAAAAACCATACCTTCACTGACAAGTCGTATCGTTTTCGTGACAGGTGAGGTCGTCAGTGCGGATACAGAACGATTCCTTGAAGAAAGCGGCTGCCAGTGGCTCGGCAAGCCGTTCCGGCTCGCCGAGCTCTTAAAAGTTGCTCGAGAAGTCCTTGGTTGAGTGAACGAGTCAGACCTACGTTTGATAAGGTTGATCGTACGAAAAAATTCAATTTACTGCGTGACTTCTCCTATCTCTTAATTCTAGGTTGGCCTTAGCCATACTCAACCTAGGCGAACTGATACCATCCGTCAGTCGATAATTCAAAGTCGCCGCGAGAGCGTTTGACGCTAAATCTGAGCCCAATGAGTCACGTAGCCGCCGAATAGCTCGAGCATGAAGTTGCGAAACACGGGATTCATTCACCCCAATCTCAACTCCAATCTCTTTCATCGTAGCCTCTCCGTAATAGTAACGCCCAATAACTTTCTGTTCTCTCTGCGGAAGAGTACTAATGGCGGCTATGATTCGTCGCCTCACTTCTGCATCTTCACAGGATTTGTCAGGCGCTGGCGGCGCAGAGGGTACAAGCGCCGTAGGAAGACTCGAAGCATCTATTGTGTCACCATTCGGAATTGTTGCTGTCGACTCAATCGTTTTAATTCTAACTATAGTGCGTGCGAGCCTGGTCTCATCCGTATCCAGATGTCGAGCTATTTCAGAAATCGATGGTTCGCAACCCAGTTCATGTCGCAACGTGTCTCTTGCCGCCTCGATCTCCCGGCGAATGCGCCTAATTCCTCTTGGCCACGCATCTCGCCTAAGCGCATCAATCATCGCTCCGCGAACACGTCGCTCCGCGAACGTTTCGAACTTGATCCCTCGAGATTCATCGAAACGGTGCGCAGCGTCAATTAGCCCGATCATCCCGTCCTGTACCAAATCGTTTAGGTCAATCGAATGAGGCATGCCAGAGGCGAAACGGCGCGCGAGGGATTCGACAAATGGTAAACTGGCTGAAATCCGTTTTTGTTGAGCATTAGTTCTCTTTGTCTTGAGCATGCCCAATTAGAATTGCAATATCCATGCCACATAAAACAACTAAAGAAATAACGTTTGTCTGACGTGAAAAATCTAAAGAAATAAGGGTAAATCTGATTCGACAAGCCAGAAATAAGGCAGCCGCACGTAGAAACGGTCCTTACTACGGACTCATGAAGAGTCAATTTTTTGGCGAATCATACATGATCGCCAACTATTTGACTTTTGGCATGGAACAGACCGCCAGAGAAAACAACTATGTCTGCTGGCGCTTGTAGTGAGTTCGGATATCTTTCACAGCTGCAATCGCCTCAACGGCACCAGTCACAATCTGGCCAGCACGTGCACCCGTGTCATCATCCTTCGCGCGAGCTTCAAGCAACTCTGCATTCGCCAGGATAATACCCAGCTGGTTGTTCAACCTGTGGAACAGCGTTCCGATCTCCTTTCGATCTCCGGAGGTAACGTTCAGGCCTTGAGTCGAAGGCGGAACCGGAAACGGAATGTCACTACTCATAGCGCTCCGAAGCTCCTCGTGAACTTTTTACGTCTTGTCGAGCAGGTCTTGTTGACCATTGTGGTGGCGTTTTTTGACCGTCTGCTTCCCGCCACAAAGTATCGACAAAAATGCGAACGGACCCACCGGCCGTGCGAACATATTCAACCTTCCCACTAGAGATCCAGTTGTAGATTGTCCGTCGGCTGACACCAACTAGCTTGCAGGCCTTAACGATCGAGGTCGTTTCTCTGTCGACAATCATCAGTTTTCTCACCGGAACAATTACGACTACCAGAACCCGAGAAAAGGCCAACAAGTACTTTGCTCTGTATACAGTCCAGTATCGGCATACCTCTAACAAAACTGTAGTTAGGATTGAGACAGGACTTAATTTCCTTGACGTTTGTATGGACGTCCGTCAAAATATTGGCGGTGGCCACAACGGGAGAGAAAATACATTTATTGCTCGTTGAGGATGAAAAACCGCTTCGTGAGGTGACAGCCGAACGCCTGAGAGACCACGGATATCTAGTCGTGGAAACTTCCAGCGGCGAAGAAGCGGTCGACCGACTTGCGGAATTTGCTTTCGACATCGTTGTCACCGACCTTCGTTTGCCCGGCATCAACGGCACTGCCGTAGTTGAAGCCGCACGCGAGCGTTACGCGGAAATCGTAGCCGTGGTTGTAACGGGTTACGGGACCGTACCAGATGCCGTGGCCGCCATTAAACAAGGTGCGAGTGATTTCGTAACTAAACCCTTCCAGTTCGACCATCTTCTCCATGTACTTTCAACCGCGCTTGAACAAATGCGCCTAAAGAAGGAAAACGAGTACCTTCGATCTCAATTAGACGCGCGCTATCGCTTTGAAGGAATTGTCGGTCAGAGCCAACCTATGCTGGAGCTGTTTCAGGTTCTCGAAACCGTCTCAAACACACCCAGCACTATTTTGATTACTGGGGAAACAGGAACCGGAAAGGAACTTGTGGCACGTGCGATTCACCACAACAGCCCAAGATATGGAAAACATTTCGTGGCGCTCAACTGCAGTGCTATTCCAGAAACCCTTCTTGAAGCCGAAATGTTTGGCCACGTTCGTGGCGCATTTACTGGAGCCATTGCCAATCGGCCGGGTCGCCTTGAACAAGCAAACCATGGAACACTTTTTCTCGACGAAGTGGGGAGCATGGGCTCTGGTCTTCAAGCGAAATTACTTCGCGCAGTGCAAGAACGCGAATTCGAACGCATAGGTGACACTCGAACGATAAAAGTTGACGTCAGAGTTATCGCTGCTACGAACTCTGATTTGGCTCGCATGGTCAAAGAAGGAAACTTCCGTCAGGACCTTTACTATCGTCTCAATGTCATCCCGATTCATCTTCCACCCCTGAGAGACCGTCGAGAAGACATACCTTTGTTGGCACAGAATTTCCTTGAGCGACTAGGGCGCGAACAAACACCACCAAGGACAGACGTCGTCATTTCACAAGAAGCCATGAGAGAAATGATGGCGTTTGATTGGCCAGGCAATATTAGGCAACTTGAGAACACAGTTGAACGCGCTTTAGTTCTTAGCCCTGGACGCGCGATCATAGACGAAACCGATTTGCCGCCTGAGATTCGTCTTCAGGACAACGATCTCAATGATGTTTTGGAGGATCCGCTACCGGCCGACGGCCTTGACCTGAAAGAGCACTTACGCAAAATTGAACAAGGAATCATACGACAGGCTCTGGGACGCGCTGCCGGAAACAAACAGAAGGCGGCAGAAAGCCTAAGCATGAAGCGTACCACTTTAGTTGAAAAACTGAAGCGCTTAGATCTTTAGCGTTGCGGTTTTCCACAACCACACTGGATTCTGTCCTAGATTGGCAAATCTCAAAGCTGACACGCTACGACAAGACATCCAGTTGATAATCAAGCATCCGATCACCCTCAAAAATCCAACGACCAGAAAATTTCTTGCCCTCTAGCAATAGCGGCAGCCAGTACCGGTCGTCTTCCCACATCTCCTCAAATGGAATCTCATCTTGTCCAACCCAGAAGGGCTTAGCTTCATCGGTTTCTATCGGCAGACCTTCCAAATCTGAGGCGCGATAGACATAAACAAATATCGAATAGCCGTCAACGAACTGGAAGCGATGCTCCCCTAGTTTAATCATGCGAAGCGGTGTGACGCCAAGTTCTTCACGCACCTCGCGAACTGCGCACTCCTCAAAATTCTCACCAACTTCCAAACGACCGCCAGGACCATTGATCTTCCCAGCACCTAAACCACGCTTCTTACGAATTAATAGCACGCGATCTTTTTTGACAATGAATACTAATGTCGCAGGATCAACTGCACGCCATGATTTCCAATCGATTTCTCGAACACAAGCAGTCATAAAGCCACCATCCAAAAAACGTAGACCGTTATTCTGTTCGAAGTGTTCATAAATCTCTTTATAGACACAACACGATTTTTTCTACAGACCACTCCAATAACCACGGCGGTCGCGGTCGCCGCCACCTTGTCAACGCGTTCCCCATGGTTGCCTGTTTTGCGCAAGAAAAATCGTGTCCACCAAAAAGCCCCGAAAGTTCTAACTCCGTTATCCTAACCTCTGTTCGTGCAGAAAATAGGCCCACAGAAATAGCTGCAGCCTCTCATAGAATACTGACTAACCCAACGTGCTTAGTTAGCTGTGTCTAGCGACCGTTGAAAGAAGTGAATGTGGATGACATCACGGAGTGCCTCGAGCGATGCCGCCTGATTGATAGAAGTCCGGAGCTTTGATCCGCCCCGAAGACCTTTCGTGTACCACGCCCCTAACGCCCGTAGCTTGTTAACGACCCAACGCTCATGACTTCTGGGTGCCCTGGCGGAAACCAACTTGCGGGAATTGCTTCCCGGTGCATGATGGCGAAAACCACATTTTTCTTCCGTTCTTTCACCCATGAGGAGATCGATATATTCGAGCAGAAAATCCCCACGTTCTTTTAGTGACACCAGCGTCGGCTGCTCTCCTGCAATTCGAGCTGAAGCTTGGCGAAAAATCCAAGGGTTTCTAAGGGCTCCGCGTCCAACCAGAATCCCTGCCACACCCGCAGTCCTTGTTCGTGCAACCATCTGCTCTGGTGTGACACAATCGCCACTACCAAATACTGGAATCCTGACAGATTCCGCTACATTCCTGATTAGTTCCCAGTCCGAGTACCCACTGTAAGACTGCTTCGCCGTACGTCCGTGAACGCTAACTGCTGCCGCCCCCGCGTCCTCCATCATCTGCGCCAAAAGAGGCGCATTGATATGTTCTTCGTCCCAACCGGTTCTCATCTTCACCGTGACGGGTATCCTAACGGCATCGGTCATCGCACGAACGATACATGCCGCCTGTGAAGGATCTCGCATCAAACTGCAGCCAGCATTGTGCTTAGCGATTTTTGGCACCGGACAACCCATATTGACATCAACAATGTCTGCACCCATGGCCTCAACTAATCCTGCCGCCTCAGCCATTTTCGCAGCATCTCCTCCAAAAATTTGAATAGAAACTGGACGTTCTTCCTCCGTGTACTCCGCAAAATCGAGCGTACGGTCGATACCTCTTACCAGCCCCTCAGAACTCACCATCTCGGTGACGACTAACCCGCAACCGCCTTGCCTCTTTACCAAGCGACGGAAAGCCGTGTCCGTGAGACCAGCCATCGGTGCCAACACGAACGGAGATTCTAGTGTTTTCGCTCCAAGCCGCATTCTGCCGTCTGTACTCCCATTTTTCAGTTAGGGTCCACTACTCCAATACACGGCCGGTTCTCCCAAACTCTGGACCATTATTCTCTACGATGAATCCCCATACTAAGAAGTGTTGTTAGTCCTACGAATCTGATTCGACAGCCTGCTCCGCCTCATATTGTTCATAAGCTCGACGGAGTTCATCGTCCTTCCATTCAATAACCGCATTGGTCCTTAATTCATCTAGATAACGGTCGAATTCCTGAATGCGACGGTCGTTGAACACATTTTCCATGATGCCCTCTTTCACCTCGTCAAACGGACGGGCCGATGGTTGGATTCGTTCGACCAGCAACAACACCTGATAACCCGCTCTAGTACGTATCGGTTCGCTAATTTCATCTATCTCTAATTCTTCGAGAGCGTCTTGGACTTCCTGGCTCAAAATGTCAAAATCGATCGGTCCGATGAGACCCCCATTTGCCTTCGACGGGGAATCGGACAAAGAAATCGCGACTACATCAAATACCTCTCCATCAAGAACACGCTGACGTGCGGTTTCCGCTTTCCGTCGCGCCTGTTCGTTCGCAACAACGTTGAAGCCGGCCGTTGTCTCTGGCGCCGCGATCAAGATCTCACGGAGCGTGACTGTCGCATTCTCTGTGTACTCATCCAGATTCGCATCATAGTACTCTCTTGCCTCCGTCTCAGTGAGGACAACCTTGCGGAGAATTTCTATCTGCTGGACCTGATTGACTAACACCTGCCTCTCTAAAACCCGGCGCAAATCTGCAACGGTCATGCCTTCCGATTCCAGAAGTGCTACCTCGAACTGTTCGTCGTCGTCAAAGTCGTTATCACTCTTGATGTTTGCCACCAACTGTTCGAACTGCTCATCACTTAAGTAATACCCTAACAGTCGCCCACGCTGAACAAGCAGCAATTCATCGACCGCATTCCAGACCACTCCAGGCGTCACGTTGGCGAGAGCTCGCGCCAACTCCGTCTCCGTCGATGGCAGAAATCCTTGTTGTCTTAAAACATTGACCTGACGATTCTCAAGATCCGTCAATGTAATGATGTCTCCGTTGACTTTCGCCAAAATTCGTTCCACTAGCAAACCGGTAGCGGTTTCTGGTGTGCGCCCACCAAGCTGTGGTTGCTGAGCATTCACACTGCTATGAACCAGGCAAGCACTTAAAGCAACGATCAGGAAAATCTTGTGGTTTCTCATAATTGACATCCGCTTGGCATTAATTCATGTTCCTTAACTCTTCTTTCGAGTAACGATATTAGTGGTTCACTCCGTTCCGCTCAACTCTTGGAGTAAAGAAGTTACGTGAGCTAGAAAATTCAAACTAGAGTTCTGTTCTGCAATGTCCACGCTACCATCCCGCCGCTTCTTGATGTCGCCAGACAGACCTTCAATTCCTTCATCATTTAGTGACCAGGGTGGGCATTCACGTTTCTGCGCAAGTTTTTTGCGTAATCTGGAGTTATTAATCGCTGATAGCTCAATTTTTAAGACTCCCTGTGGCGTCAAGGTAACTGCGGGCCTGCCTTGCACGAATTCAATCAATCGTTTCGGTTCTAGTGAGGCGTCGGGCCTGAATTTGACCACAAGAGATGTGCCTCGGGAATCAATAAATTCAACCCCAAGTCTGTCACCGATCGCCCGGATTCGCGCGTATTCCGCGAGCTGTAACAAAGAAGGGTGGAGAGGTCCATAACGATCCACTATCTCCTCAAGCGCCTTCGAAATCGAGACCTCATTAGATGCCGAAGCAATCTTTCGATACACCATCAATCTTTGATTTGTTTCCGCGATGTAATCCGCATCGATTCTTAGGTCCACTCCAAGATTTACACGCGCACGTGGGTTCCCTCGTCTCTCTTCTCCCTTAAGCTCACCTACGGTTTCTTCGAGGAGTTTTACATACATATCAAAACCAATCGATTCGATATGCCCGCTCTGTTGGGCGCCAAGAAGGTTTCCCGCACCACGGATTTCGAGGTCTAGAGCAGCTATCCGGAAACCACTGCCGAGTTCGCTAAACTCACGAATAGCGGATAGTCGCTGACGAGCGACGGGCGTAACTACGTTGTCGGCAGGAACGACGAGATAGGCGTAGGCCCGCCGATCTGAACGGCCAACACGCCCACGCAGCTGATAAAGTTGAGCTAAACCAAACTTCTCAGCATGATTGACAATGATCGTATTGACATTTGGGATATCGAGCCCATTTTCAATAATTGTAGTTGCAACTAAAATATCGTATTTCTGTGACACAAAATCAAGCATTACTTCTTCAAGAATCGTCTCACTCGTCTGCCCGTGGGCGACCACGATTCGTGCTTCTGGAACAAGGCGGCTGACGAGCGCGGCAATCGAATGAATCGTCTCCACGCGGTTGTGAACGACGTAAACTTGACCGCCGCGTTCCAATTCCGCGCGGATCGCGCGCGATATGACTTTGCCGTCGAAATTTATGACATTAGTCTGAATCGCTAATCGATCTCTCGGTGGCGTCTCGATCACCGACATGTCTCGGATCCCAGCGAGTGACATGTTAAGGGTTCTCGGAATAGGTGTCGCAGTCAGTGTCAGGACATCGACTTTTTGTCTTAACTGCTTGATGCGTTCCTTGTGCGAAACACCAAAACGCTGTTCCTCATCAACTACGAGCAAGCCGAAATCATAAAATTTCACGTCCTTGGACAAGAGCCGATGTGTGCCAACTATTACATCAACTTTGCCCATCGCAAGATCCGTTAATACTGCCTTCTGCTCGGCTCGGCCAACGAACCGGCTCAACATCGACACACGAATCGGGAATCCAGAAAAGCGCTTTTGAATGGTCACGGTGTGTTGAAACGCCAGTACCGTCGTCGCTGTCAGTAACGCAACCTGCTTTCCATCCATCACCGCCTTAAAGGCCGCTCGAAGCGCAACCTCGGTCTTTCCGTATCCAACGTCTCCACACAACAGTCGGTCCATGGAATCTGCTGTTTCCATGTCGCGCTTGATTTCCGCCAAAGCCGACTTTTGGTCAGGTGTCAGTTCGTACTCAAACGCTGACTCAAACTCCTGTTGCCAGTGCGTATCTGGACTAAACGCATGGCCCGGCAATGCTTTCCTGGCCGCATAGAGCCTAAGCAGTTCTTCTGCCATGTCTCGCATCGACTTCTTGACGCGAGACTGTGCCTTCTGCCATTTCGTGCCACCTAATCGATCCAGCGTTGGATTCGTGGCTCCAGTGTATTTTTGAAGCAAGTCCACCTGTTCCACCGGCACAAACAATTTGTCGTCACCATGGTAACGAAGTTCGACAAATTCACTTTCCGACCGTCGACTATGATCGACCACCATTTGCCGCAAACCGACAAATGCCCCAATTCCATGCTCAACATGCACAACATGATCACCAACTTTGAGATCCCGAAAGTCAGACAAAAAAGACTTCGCGACCGAATGCGATCGATGGTGAGCAAATTTATCCTCTTCAAAGAGATCTGTTTCAGCGTAGAGCTGTAACTTGGCATCCGGAAGGCGAAAACCTCGAGATAGAACACCTGCAACCAGGAGTACGGTCGCGGAATGCGTATCACTCGCCCCATCTGTTTGCACACCGACGAACCCGTGCTCGGCCAACAGCTCGATTATACGTACGGCGCGGCTTGGATTCTCCACGACGAGCAGCTGGGCATCTCCTCTATCGCGGGCCTTTCCGACCTCTTTGATCCAATCAGCCAGGCGACCGGAGAACTCCATCACCGGCTGGCAAGCGACGTGAACATGATCTAAGGACGGATTGCCGGCTCGCGGTATTGAATCAGTCTCCCATTGATCGAGTGCGACAGCAGACTCGAGCCATTCTGACGCCACGTCACTACTGACGCCAAACGCCGCGGGCGCGAGCACGGTTTCCCCACGCGCCAGCGCATCCGCATGACTCGCCAATAATTGCTCTGATGCATCGTGGAGTCGTTTCTTTGTCTCGGACGGCTCTGTTACAACGATGTGAGCTTTGGCCAGAGAGATATAGTCGAAAAATGTTGCGCTCCGATCGAGGGTATCGACCCCATCCGAAATTGTTTCAAATTGATCTCGAAGCGGTGATATTGACACCTGATCGAGCGTCTCGACTGAACGCTGTGTCGATGGATCAAATCGTCTGAGTGACTCAACACTGTCACCAACGAACTCTACCCGCACCGGAAAATCTTCACCGGCCGGAAAAATGTCGACCAATCCTCCGCGCACACAGCACTCTCCGTGCGTTTCGACAGGATCCGTCCGAAGAAATCCAGCATCAGCCAACCGATCGGCAAGCTCTGTTGGTGAACACGTGCCGCCGCTGTGAAGTTCAACGGTCGCGCCCAATAATCGCTCTGGTCTACTTAACCGCGGCAAAATAGCTGCTGCTGCCGCAATAACCATTCGTGCGCGACCCTCCACGAACGTTACCAGCGTCCGTGCACGGGTTGACGCGACATCTAAGTGTGGGTTCATACTGCGATACGGGTCCACTTCAAGAGAAGGAAACGCGAGCACCTGTCGTTTGGCCACATTGGTGGCAAGTCCATCAAGCCCTGACAGAAAAAATCTAGCGTCGTTCGTCACACGCTGAATATCTTTGTCAGTCGGCACGACGACAACCAACGGGCCAATGCGAGCAAACACAGACGCAGCAAAAACCTGGGCTGCCGGAGTCAACCCCGCACATGAAACAGCCTCTCTACTTGCACTATTCGTTAAACCCGCGCGGGCCGAGGCCGAGCGGAGCAACGACTGGAGGGTCAGCGACGGGATGGTCGAAGGCACTGGTCCGATTAGGTGCCAACCTCAGCACCAAATATCCTAATAGTCCGAAACGTCTCACTACGACATTCGAAACAAAAAAACTCACCAGCAAGTCTATGCAAAACGAACGTTCGGACTGAACGTCCACCGATGGCGTGGACGGAAGATTCCAGTGTCCTTGATTCCAGACTTTACACGGAACGTATAAAGTAATCGATGATAGTCGTACTGCACTCCTTGCCGAGTATGCGCCGCAACATCAATCTTGTAGGTTCCCTCAACTAGATCAAGATTTTCAACAACAAAGACCACCTGTCCTTCTCCAATCATTTCTAAGGGCAAGAAGTCTTCGATGTCTGTATTAGTTCCATAACAGCAGATTCCATCAGGATTAAAAATACTTATCCCAAAGACAAAGTCCTTGACGGGCCGCTCAGTGCTAACCGAAAGCTTGATCGCGAGTTGATCGCCACTCTGAAAAATATGAGTAACTTTTCCGTTACGTTCCAGAACCACCCGGTCAATGCGAACTGGCCCTGAACCCCAGCGGCCTTGCGCGGCGCGAAACATGTCCTCGGGTGGAGATTCTCTCATCACCGATTGGTCGGCCGAATGTTCAGGCTCGCTCTGCGTAGGTCCGCTAACTGCTGCTTGCAACTTCTGGTCGGCAGACGATAAGACATGTTCCTCGCGTTTCTGTACATCGGAGGTATATGAATGCACAACGCGTCGAGGATCACCTTTACTTTTTAGCTTCCCTCCATCAATCCAGATAGCCTCGTCACAAAAGTGTTCGACCATACCCAAACCATGGGTAACGAGCACTATCGTTTTACCCCGTCGCTTGAATTCTGAGAACTTGTCCAGACACTTGAGACTGAAACCTTCATCTCCGACGGCGAGAACTTCGTCAACCAACAACACATCAGGATTCACATTTACCGCAACGGCAAAGCCTAAACGCATGTACATCCCAGAGGAGTAGGTCTTCACCGGTGCATCAATAAATTCCTCAAGTTCAGCGAACTCAACGATTTCATCAAAACGTCTAGTAATCTCCCGCTTGCTCAAACCGAGCATCACCCCATTGATAAATACGTTTTCACGCCCAGAGATCTCCGGATGAAAACCGGCTCCAAGCTCAATGAGGGCTGACACGCGGCCGGCTACTTTGATAGTCCCTGTCGTTGGCTTGGTGATTCCCGCAATCAGTTTTAGCAATGTACTTTTGCCAGAACCGTTTCGTCCGATCACGCCAAGCGATATTCCTTTCGGCACCGCCAGCGATAGCTCACTAACTGCCAGAAATACCTCATCCGGATTCAGCGCGCTCGTGAGACTTCCTGTCAGCAGAGCACTCTTCAATGTCGAAAACTGCCGGCGATGCGCGTAACGTCTATACCGTTTCGATACGTTTCGAATGGTAATCGCAGGGTCGCTCACACTTCCTCCGCAAAAGTGTCACGGAGCCGGTCGAACAGTCCATAAGCCCCAATGAACAAAACCACAGAGACCCCCGCGAGTAATAGAAGCCATTTCCAGTGGCCGTACGGGCCATCGTAGAAAAGAATTTCTTGATAGGAAATGGCCAAATGGGTAAATGGGTTGAGGTCGATCAAAATTTTTCCAAGTGGCGGAAAGTTCGCGATCGATGGCCCTCGCTCGGACACCAGTGCCGTTGGATAAAGAATCGGCGTTGCAAAGAACCAGAGCGTGAGTAAATTCGCTAATATGTCTTTAATGTCACGGAAATGTACCGTCATCGCAGCAAAAATTAGTGCGAACCCAAGCGTCAGAACAAATTGAACTAAAACAACCACTGGCAACCAGAGCAACTCGCTAAAAGCAGGTGTGCTCGAAGCAAACAGAAGAAGAGCAAGAAATAAAATGGGTAGCGCCAAAAAGAAGTGAACCATGTTCGCAGCAACAGCGACTATCGGTAGCACTTCAGCAGGAAAAAGAACTTTCTTGATTAGGTTTCCACCCGCCAGCAACGAATTCGCTGCTTCAGTGAGCGAAGACGAAAGCCAAATCCACGGTAACAGCCCACAGAAGAGAAATAGCGCGTAATTCTCGTCTACGCCAGGGAACCGTGCGGGCAGCACAACCGAGAAAACAAACGTGTATACCATCAAGAGCAGCAGCGGGTTCGCGAACGACCAAAAAAACCCAAGAATTGATCCCCGATAACGCGCCTTGAGGTCACGCACGACAAGTGTCTGAATCAAAGTGCGATGCCGCAAGAGGGTTCGTAGATTAGATAGCATCGATCTCAAGAACCACGACCGTGATGTTATCGGGTCCACCTTGGTCATTCGCCTGAAAGACAAGGCGGTCGCAAATTGTATCCAATAAAAGATCGTCATCCAGCACGTCTTTAATTTCAGAGTCAGAACAAACAGAAGTCAATCCATCGGAACAAAGGAGCACTCGATCACCTACGTTCAACTTTATCTCAGATACTTCGACGTCAAGGTCTGTACTGCCGGTGAGAGCCCGCGTAACAATATTTCGTCCCGGGTGCTCACTAGCGGCTTCAACCGATAATTTACCTGCGCGCACCTGTTCCTCGACCCACGAATGATCGCAAGTTAGTCGTGTCAAGTTTCCATTTCTACATAAATATGCCCGTGAGTCACCAACATGAGCAAGTGCACCAAGGCTATCCCCGAACAAGATAGCAACTGCCGTGGTCCCCATACCTTGAAGATCTGGATCATCGTCGATTTGAGAGGCGATACATTGATTGGCAGCAACAAAACTCGCGTTCAAACGATTTGCGCTGCGATTTAGCGTTTCGTCCAGAGGATACTGCCACTCATCATCAACTGCAACGGAATCGGTCACAGCGATAAGGCGCTCAACCTCTTCGACCGCAACTCGCGAAGCAACCTCGCCGGCAGCATGACCACCCATTCCGTCGGCCACGACAAAGAGACCGAGGTCATCGCGCGCACAGAAACTATCTTCGTTTGTTAGGCGGCGCCGACCGGTGTCTGTTCGGACGGCACTGCGAAGTCGCATTCTTAGCCCACCGGAAACAACTCTGACATTAGACCCGCTTAACGGCTCTGTCAGGAAACCGATCTACGAAATTTCTTCGAAACCTCGAGACGTAATGTCGACTTGAGAAGAGCCAGTTGCGCACGATCAAAATCAATATCTACCATCGTCGAAGCAATCCGCTCCCGAGCACGCGAAGCCGCTGCTTCTGCTCGATCAGTATCTATTTCATCGGCAAGTTCTGCAATCTGAGCTAAAACACTGACACGGCCTGAATGAACTTCAGCAAAGCCAAACGCCACCGAAAGATATGTCCTTTCGCCACCTTGGCTAAACCAGAGTTCGCCTGCCGAGAGCGTGACGAGCATTGCTGTATGTCCCGGCAACACTCCGAAGTAACCATCCGCCCCTGGAATTTCAATTTCATCCACGGTCTCGTGCACAATCGCACGCTCAGGTGTAACCAGTTCAAGCGTTAGATGCAATGGGAGCGCCATAACTTATATTCCGATTGAGGCTGCAGCTAAGCCGTCGTCGCTAACGTTTCTGCTTTCGCAACTGCTTCTTCGATCGTGCCAACCATCATAAAAGCCTGCTCGGGCAAATGGTCGTGTTTGCCTTCGACAATTTCCTTAAAACCTCGCACGGTGTCAGCGATGGGAACGTACTTACCTTCCATTCCCGTAAACTGCTCAGCGACAAAGAATGGCTGAGACAGAAATTTCTGAATCCTCCGAGCACGAGCCACCACAAGCTGGTCATCCTCAGACAGTTCATCTATTCCTAAAATTGCAATAATGTCTTGGAGGTCCTTTAACCGCTGCAGAATCTGTTTCACTTGCTCAGCAACAGCAAAATGTTCTTCACCAATAATCCTCGCGTCAAGAATGTTAGATGTCGATGCCAAGGGATCCACCGCAGGGTAAATTCCCTGCGAAGAAAGATTCCTCGACAAATTTGTGGTCGCGTCTAGGTGCGCAAATGCAGTCGCTGGCGCCGGATCGGTGTAGTCATCAGCCGGCACGTAGATAGCTTGCACGGAAGTAATAGACCCGTTTTTTGTTGAAGTAATTCGTTCTTGGAGGTCGCCCATTTCCGACAACAGCGTCGGTTGATAACCAACAGCCGATGGCATTCGACCAAGAAGTGCAGATACCTCAGACCCCGCCTGTGTAAACCTGAAAATGTTATCAATGAAAAGCAGAACGTCTTTATTTTCCGCGTCACGAAAATATTCAGCGACGGTCAAGGCACTCAAAGCAACGCGAAGACGCGCACCCGGGGGTTCTGTCATCTGACCATAGATCAACGCCGCTCGAGATTTTCCTGGATCTGATGTATTGATTACACCACTCTGTTGCATTTCGAGCCAAAGATCATTCCCTTCTCGTGTCCGCTCGCCCACTCCGCCAAATACGGACACACCGCCATGTTTAAGAGCAATGTTATTGATTAACTCTTGAATAATGACTGTTTTTCCGACACCAGCACCGCCAAACAGACCGATCTTGCCACCTTGCAAATAAGGCTCGAGAAGGTCAATAACCTTGATGCCCGTTTCGAACATCTTCCGCTCGGTCGACTGATCCACCAATGAGGGAGCGGGCCGATGAATCGGCCAGCGCTCTGTCGCTTGCACCGGTCGGTCAGGAAAGTCGACCGGCTCTCCAAGGACGTTGAGAACCCGACCAAGCGTGTTCGGTCCGACAGGAACTGAAATCGGTGCCCCTGTATCTCTAACGCGCGTACCCCGCTGCAATCCATCGGTTGTCGTCATGGCAACTGCACGAACACGGTTCTCACCTAAGTGTTGTTCCACCTCTGCGACAATGGGCGGAAGCGAGTCCCCCGCACTACTAATCTCGAGCGCATTGTAAATAGCAGGCAAATGGCCACTTTCGAACTCGATGTCAATGACTGGTCCGATGATCTGGACCACTTTTCCAGCTTCCGCTTCTGCCATGTTTCACAATCTCCTACAGCGCGTCTGCGCCCGAAACAACTTCGATCAATTCGCGAGTGATTGCCGCCTGTCGCAGCTTGTTCATGCGCAATGTGAGTTCGTCGATCATTTCACCAGCGTTTTTCGATGCTGCATCCATTGCCGTCATTTGTGCTGCGAGAAATGCTGCATCAGACTCAAGAAGCACCCGAAACAGTTGTGTTTCTATGTGCCGCGGAACCAGATCACTCAAAATGACCTGCGGGTCCGGCTCGTAAAGGTAGTCTGAAGATAGTTCACCAGCATCTCCCGTAGGCTCAGGAATAGGTAAAAGCTGCTCGACCACAACTTCTTGCTGGATGACGTTCTTGAACTCATTATAGATAATCGAAACACCTGACACTTTTCCGGACGTGTAGTGCTCAATGGCAACTCTCGCCATTTCTTGGGCGTCTGAGGGCGACAAAGAATTAAAGAAATTAACCCGTTCAAAGAGAATCTCAGCCTTACGACGAGCAAAATGATCTCGCCCTCGACGTCCAACGAGTCCCAACGTCACATCAACGTCTGAGTCTTCGATGAAAGAACGCGCCTTGCGGAGAAGGCTTGAATTAAAACTGCCACATAACCCCTTGTCGGCAGTCACAACAAATAACAAGACTGGAGCATCCGGAACGATTGGCGACGCCAAAAGAGGATGGGCAGTTGTCTCAGTTGCGGACGATAGATGACTTAGAACCTTTTGCATAAGCTGGGCAAAGGGACGGGCACCAATAATCCGATCCTGTGCCTTGCGCAGCTTCGAAGCAGCAACAGTATTCATCGCTTTCGTGAGCTGCTGCGTCGATTCCGTTGCCCGAATCCGACGGCGAAGATCGAGGAGTGACGGCATATTCTAACAACTCAGCTCTAAGCAGCAGCACCCTTGCGCGCCGCGACAAATTGCTCTGTAAACTCACGCACAGCCGCTTCCAATTCAGCGCCCAATTCTTCGCTCAGCGATTTCTCCTTGCCCAGACGGTCGACCATCGCTGAATGTCTTGTGTCGAGAAACTGATAAAGTTCTTGCTCGTAAGAAGCAACATCGCTCAGCGACACACCGTCAAGAAAACCTCGGGTTCCCGCAAAAAGAATTGCCACTTGGCGTTCCATCGGAAGAGGCGCGTATTGCGACTGCTTCAGTATCTCAACCAGCCGTTCGCCTCTGCTGAGCTGTTGCTGCGTCGCCTTGTCAAGGTCACTTCCGAACGAAGCGAATGCCTGAAGTTCTCGGAATGCGGCCAGGTCGAGTCGGAGCGTTCCAGCCACTTTCTTCATCGCTTTTGTTTGTGCATTCCCACCAACACGAGACACAGATAGACCGACGTTGATTGCCGGTTTAATCCCTTGGTGAAACAGGTCTGACTGCAGAAAGATTTGGCCATCAGTAATCGAAATAACGTTCGTCGGAATATACGCCGACAAATCTCCCTCCTGCGTCTCAATAACAGGTAAAGCCGTAAGCGAACCGCCTCCTTGTTCATCACTCAGTTTGGCAGCGCGCTCCAACAAACGGGAATGTAAATAAAAAACATCCCCGGGAAATGCCTCTCGACCAGGGGGACGCCGTAGAAGTAAAGAAATTTCTCGATAGGCCTGCGAATGCTTTGTAAGGTCGTCATACACACAGAGTGCGTGACGGCCACTGTCCCGAAAAAATTCACCAATCGTGCATGCAGAATAAGGGCTTATGTACAGGAGAGGAGCTGGGTCCGACGCGGAAGCGGCAACGACAATCGTGTATTCCAACGCACCCGCATCCTCTAGTGTTTTGACAACCGTGGCGATCGTTGATTGCTTTTGACCTATTGCATTATAGATACAGACAACGTCGAGGCCTTTTTGGTTGATGATCGCGTCAATAGCGACCGCTGTCTTGCCCGTCTGCCGATCACCAATAATCAGCTCGCGTTGACCTCGCCCCACTGGAACCATTCCGTCAATTGCTTTAAGCCCAGTCTGCAGTGGTTCCTTGACGGGCTGGCGGTCGACTACTCCTGGTGCGATTCGCTCTATCGGCGATTGCTTCTCAGTAGCAATCGGCCCTTTCCCATCAATTGGCTGCCCTAAGGCATTAACCACTCGTCCGAGCATTGCATCGCCAACCGGCACTGATATGACTTTACCGGTCCTCTTGACTGTGTCGCCCTCCTTGATCTTTCTAGATTCGCCAAGGAGTACAGCTCCAACTCCGTCCTCTTCCAGATTCAAGGCTATGCCAAAGATTCCGTGCGGGAACTCCAACATCTCGGTGGCCATGGCGCCTTCGATTCCACGCAAACGCGCGATGCCATCACCAACAGACACCACCGTGCCAATCTCAGACACGTCGACGTCAAGCGAGTAGTTCCCCAGTTGGTCTTTAATTATCTTGGAGATCTCGTCTGCTTTGATACTCATTCTTCAACTTCCGTTCCTTGCTACATATCTAGTGGACGAACTGGTTTCTTAGCCGGTCAAGATGGGTCGCTAGGCTTCCGTCGTAAACCGTACTTCCGATCTGCGCCACCATCCCGCCAACCAGCTCTACATCGACTTCTGTTTCAACAGTGACTTGTCGCCCCGTAGCCTGGCCAAGAGCTCTCTCGAAAGCTCGAATCCTCTCTGTACTTAGAGGCGTAGTCGTTGTGACCCGCGCCCTCAGCACACCGCGCTTTTCCTCAAGCCGCTCTTTATAGACTTCAAGAATCAGCGGCAACAAACTCAACCGATCCCGTTCCGCCAGCATTAGAACCAGTCGCTCAAAAATTCCTGAAAGGTGACCAATACGCGTCAGCAGCGTAGAAACGATGGCACGCTTCCGAACAGATGAAATTGCGGGGCTGAATAATGCTCGACTCAGCAACGGATGCTTTTCCAGTAGGGCAACGATCGCGCCAAGCTCCTGCTCAATACGATCAACGTCCCCGTCGACCAGACTGACCTCAATTAGCGACTGCGCGTAGCGAGTTGCCGCCGTTCGTTCTGTCATCGTGATAAAGTCGCTGGACGTAGCTCAGTCGCGGGCTTGAACTTCCACCAGGTTGCTTAAGGTGAGCTAGGTTCCAGCAGGCGCAGCTGGCATTTATAACATTCTACGAGCTGTAACTGCAAGCGTCGCTCACATTCTTCCACCAAAGAAATGGTTAAGGGAAGTTATTGCTCGAAGGCAGATTAGTTTGTGCTTCACCCTTGTGTCTTTGCCAAAAGCTCGTACAGTCTTTGAAGCTCCGTCTCCGATGTAAAGCGAATCTCAATTCGTCCCTTCTTACCACGTCGCACAATTCGAACGTTCGTCCCCAATGCAACTTTTAAGTGGTCCTCGGCGGCTCTCGTATGAACGTCGTTACTAACCGGCTCCTTACTCAAGCGTTTGGGTTCAGCGACCTTCTTGACTAAGGCTTCAGTTTCTCGAACTGACAGGCCTTGAGCGCACACCTTTCTCGCAATATGTCGTTGGGCTTGCGGGTCAGACAAGCCGCTAATCGCACGCCCGTGGCCCATCGTTAGGTTTCCTGCAGAAATTTCAGCACGAACCTCATTGGGAAGACTTAGAAGCCGTCGGTAGTTCGCAACAGTCGCTCGATCTTTTCCTACCGAAAGGGCAATTTCTTCTTGGGTTAAATCGAATTCCTCTGCTAAGCGTTTGTACGCAGTCGCTGCATCAATTGGATTTAAGTCCTCGCGCTGGATGTTTTCAATCAATGCGAGCTCAAGACGATTCATATCCGTAACGGAACGCACCGTGACCGGCACCCGCATAAGACCTGCTCTTTGGGCAGCTCGCCAGCGCCGCTCGCCGGCGACTATCTCAAACGTCCCATCCTCCTGCGGGCTGACGAGAATTGGTTGAATAACCCCGTGGCTCTGGATTGACCGGGCTAATTCCTCGAGCTTGCCATCTTCGATTTCACCGCGAGGTTGGTCCCGGTTCGGATTCAACAGGTCGAGGTCAACCTCTTGAACAGTTTCTCGACCTTCTCTGGGCGATTTTGGCGGAACGTAATCGACCGCCACACCAGGCACAGGAATCAGCTCGCTCAATCCTTTTCCGCCCAAAGCTTGCTTTCTAGCCACCTGCTATTTCTCCACGGCGCGGCGGGCGGTGTCGTTTAAGAAATTCCCGTGCAAGATCCACGTAAGCTAATGCTCCCTTTGAATTCACGTCGTAAAGCATTGCCGGCAAACCGTGGCTAGGTGCCTCTGACAATTTGACGTTTCGAGGAATCGTCGTCTTGAACACCTTGTCCCCAAAATGTCCTCGCACGTCGTTCTCGACCTGTCTTGCAAGATTCAACTGGTTGTTCATCATTGTTAAGAGAACGCCAGATATCTCAAGGTTAGCGTTGAAAGCTTGTTGCACACGGTCAATAGTCCCCGTTAACTCAGCAACCCCTTCCAGAGCAAAAAACTCTGGCTGCAAAGGAACCAAAACAGCTTCGGCCGCTACCAATGCATTAAGCGTCAACAAACCGAGCGATGGCGGTGTATCGATCAAAATGTAATCAAACAAATCGCTCGCCTGCTGAACAATTGGTTGAAGCACTTTTTCCCGACCCTTGCGCTCTACCAAATCAATCGTTGCGCCGGTTAGATTACGGTCGGCCGGAAACAGCGACAATCCGGAGACGTTAGTTTCTAGGATAAAGTCCTTAACATCTGGTGTTTTTTTCGAAGCCAAAGCTTCATAAACCGTAGCTCCTGGACCCGCCTTTCCCTTCATCCCTAGGCCACTCGTCAGGTTAGACTGTGGGTCCAAGTCCACCACGAGCACTCGGCGATCCGCTAGAGCTATTGATGCCGCTAAGTTTATTGTCGTGGTTGTCTTGCCGACTCCACCTTTTTGATTGGCAACGGCAAAAATTTTCTTCATAGGGGCATTTTAGTCAAAAGGCAAATAGGTCATACGGCAAAACTTTTAGGTTGTTGGACCTATTACGCTCACTTTGGTTTATCCTACACCCAGAACATGATTCGGTCAAGAATGTTCCACGTGGAACATTCAATGATTTTCTTGCGGCAATATTCGTCTCCGCTTTAGAAGCCTAACAAGAATCTCTCCAAGTCTAGCCTTGCTACTGTTGGTCTTGTGCTCCCATTTCATATCAAACATAATCAGCGATTCGCATGATAACATCATCTATTGCTCTACGGTGAGCGTAGTTTATGGCATTACTAGCTTCAACACGAAAACCATTATTGAGGCTAGCAAATCAAAGCAATCAGATTCTTAGTTCTTGTACTTTCGCAATTGAGACAACAAAACACGGAGGAAGAGGAAACTCTTAAAATGAATGGAAGTCAACGCCTTATCGTTGCGCTCGACGTCCCAACTCACGATGAAGCCATTAAGCTAGTCGATGACTTGAGCAACGTAGCCTTTTTTAAGGTCGGATTGGAGCTCCTGTTTGCTGGAAGTCTCTACTCGTTATTGGAGAGACTTCGCGAACGCCGTCGCGGAACCGGTGGAATTTTCGTGGACCTTAAATTAGCAGGAGATATCGGCAATACGGTTTCTGCACTAATCAAGCAGTCCCAGCACTTTGGCGTTCAGTTTATTACGCTAGTCGAATCTGTTCCATTTGCTATCACACGCGCGACGATTAGTGCCGCACGTAATGCTAGGGGAGTCAAACCATATCCGCAGCTTCTCATGGTGCCCTACCTTTCAAGTTTAGGACCTGACAATCTTCGTGAAACCGGTGTTGATGAAGATGTTTCTAGTTATATCGTTAGGCGAGGAAAGAAAATGCTTGACGTCGGCTGCGACGGTTTGATCGTTTCAGGTGAAGCTATTGGTGCATGCCGCCAGCAATTCGGACGAGAGTTACCTATCGTGAGCCCTGGAATAAGGCCGGAATGGGCTTCAGTTGACGACCATGCTCGAGCGACAACACCTACGGAGGCTATCGCTCTTGGCGCCGATTATCTTGTCGTCGGAAGACCAATTAGAAGTGATCCGCAACCACGGGTAGCAGCTCAACGTGTCATCGATGAGATCGACCAAGCACTGTTTGAGAAGTCAAAGAATCCGTAGTGATCGTTCTTGGTCTACTTTTGCTTTATGTTCGCTTACTCAGGATAACTTCCGGAGCACAACTAGGCAGCTACGCAGGCCCTCTAATAGGGGAATTTTTGCTTCCCAGACCAACGGTGCCTCAAGGTCCGTTGAAATATCGTCGCCGTCACTACTGCGAAAAAGCAACATCTTTCCCCCTGGAACCAAAAAGGTTTGGAGTACTCGAAGCGCTTTCGGTTCGATGCTGACTGCCCGAACAGTCATCACATCATGTGCTTCGTGTAGTTCGAGCCGAGCCATCAATTGTTGATAGCGTGCAGTTTCAACCGCAGTTTTTGTCAGCCCAAGTTGACGAACTGCTTCCCGAAGAAAAGCCGCTTTCCGTGTCTTTGGTTCGACCATTCGCAAAGCTAATTCCGGGACAGCGATCTTTAAGGGAATAGCTGGAGAACCCCCACCCGAACCAATGTCGACTAAAGATCCTTGGGGTGTAAGAAATTGACTAACCAAGAGTGGCTCAACGATTAATCTGTCAATTCCGACATCATTATCGTCCAAGCCAGTTAGATTTATTCTAGAGTTCCACCGCATGAGCAAATGAACGTATAAGCAGAGCCGCTCAACGACTGAATCGTCGACCTGCACGCCCGCACGGACAGCACGGTGATGCACGCGATTCCTCAAATGACGAGTGAGTATTTCTTTAGCCATCCAGCGCAACTGCTCTCGACTCTCGGTCAACATAGGAAGCAATCACTGCTACTGCTGCTGGTGTCACACCGGGAACACGCCCGGCTTGACCTAATGTTTCTGGCCGAATCTCAGTTAGACGCTCAACTACTTCCCGGGACAGCCCTGCCACACTCTGGTACGGAAGGTCGCGAGGAATTGCGCGTTGTTCATTTCGACGAGTCCGCTCGGCGACTCGTTGCTGTCGCTGAAGGTAGCCCGCATACTTAAACTCCGTTTCAACACTCGCAACATCAAACCGTTCCTGTCCTTTCTGCAATTGAAGTAATAGTTCGCCCGAAGCCATAAATTCCTTCAGCATAACTCGCGGACGGCGGATGGCATCAATCGCTCGCATCCGAGTTCCATCAGGTAACGTGACAGTCGTCTGCTTCACACTCCGAAGATTCTCGACAAAACGCATTCGTCGCGCCTCAAAACGTTTCCAGCGCTTATCGCACACTAAACCTATGTCGCGCCCTCGCTGGGTGAGTCTCAAATCCGCGTTATCAATCCTCAGCAATAGGCGATGTTCGGCGCGAGATGTGAACATCCGATACGGTTCCAGACAACCCGTCGTTGTCAAATCATCAACTAGGACACCAAGGTAGGCCTCATCTCTAGCCAAGATAAATGGTGACCTATTCTGAACTAGCCGAGCGGCGTTAATGCCAGCCAAGAGACCTTGGGCGGCCGCTTCTTCGTAACCAGAAGTTCCATTGACCTGTCCTGCGAAAAACAGACCGGCGACTCGTTTAGTTTCAAGAGTGCGAGCTAATTCAGTTGGTTGGATAAAATCGTACTCTACGGCATAACCAGGACGAAGCATCACCGCATCTTCTAACCCCGGCAAAGCATGAACAAGAGCTTCCTGAACTTTCACGGGAAGACTCATCGAAAAACCATTGACATAAATTTCATCGTTGTCTCGGCCTTCTGGTTCAAGAAAAATATGGTGTCTCTCTCGTTCTGGAAAACGCATAATTTTGTCTTCCAGCGAAGGACAATAACGTGGGCCGATTCCTCGGATCTGACCGTTGTAGAGCGGCGACTGAGAAATGTTTTTTCTTATGATGTTATGAACACGATCGTTTGTATGTAACTGATGACAAACAACTTCTGAAAGTTCAATTTTGTCAGTCAAGAATGAAAACGGAACAGGCGGCTGGTCTCCTCTCGCTACCTCAAAGGCCGAAAAATTAATGCTGCGCCGATGCAATCTAGGTGGCGTTCCAGTCTTAAGACGTCCCCATCGAAAGCCAAAAGCTTTGAGGGACTCCGCGAGTTTCTGAGACGGTGGCTCATCAGCACGTCCCGCAGGTTTTTGCTCCGGGCCAACATGAACCACGCCGTTCAGAAACGTTCCGGTTGTTACGATTAGAGCGTTGCAGAAGATTATTTCCCCTGCGGCGTCATCGTTGCCCCTTTCCAATCGCACACCGACTACCTTCGTTCCCTCGCAAAGGATTTCTCCGGCTTTACCAAAAATCCACTGAATTCGCTTCCGCCGGTTGAGCTCTTCTAACATCCATTTCGCATATAGCTTCTTGTCAGCCTGTGCCCGTGGAGACCAAACCGCCGGACCACGGCTTCGGTTGAGTAACTTGAACTGAATACCCGTGGCGTCTATGGCTCGCCCCATTAACCCACCAAGCGCATCGATTTCTCGAACGATATGCCCTTTTGCTGTTCCACCGATGGCCGGATTACACGGCATCTGACCCACTGTTAGCGCCGACAACGTGCAGAGACCGACCGAACATCCCAACTCTGAAGCGGCATGTGCCGCCTCAATCCCAGCATGGCCCGCACCAATAACAACAACATCGAAACGGTTCGTCATAATTTGATCCCTAAGGACTTCCTTCTATTTCTAGCTCCCCAACTTTCGGTACGCGTCACGACACTCAGTTCAAATCTCTTATGCAATTACTTGCCAATGCAGTATTGGGAGAAAATCTTTTCCATTACTGCGCTTGGCGTACGCTTTCCAGAAATCTCTTCCAGAGCAAGTCTTGCCTCTTGTAAATCACTTAAGACAAACTCCTCATCCGCGCCCAAATCAGCAGCAGCTGTAGCTTCAGTAAGTGCTTTAGTTGCCAACTCCAGCAACTTAATATGACGAATGTTGGAAATCGTCGGGGCATCACGAAGAGTCTTGTCGCGCGATAACAACTTACCAAGCTCCGTCCGAACTTCCCGGGCACCGTCTTGACCAACCAACGACACATTAAGCACCGCCGCCTTCTCCAGCTCTGGAACGTCGGATGGAAGCCAGCAAGCCGGTAAGTCGACCTTATTAATTACGACGAGACGCTGCGTATCGGTCGTTTCTGACAAAAGAGATCGGTCGTCTTCGCGCAGTGGAACTGACCTGTCAAGAACCACAACAGTCAACGCGGAGACTTTCAAAGCCTTCCGTGCACGAGCAACACCCTCTGCTTCTATCGCGTCCGTCGTCTTGCGTAAGCCTGCCGTATCAACCAAGGTGGTCGGAATGCCCGCGATCTCCGCAGTCTCTGTTAACAGGTCACGTGTTGTACCTGCGACGTCCGTGACAATAGCTCGGGAAACACCCAGCAGCTGATTAAACAACGTTGACTTCCCAACGTTCGGCGAACCGAGAATCACGACCTGACACCCTTCGCGAATCAAGCGCCCTTGACCGGCTTCGCCGAGCAGTCGCGTGATGCGGTCGAGGAGGGAGTGTATTTCCCCACTAACAGTCCCAGGTGCGACAAAATGGTAACCCTCGTCAGGAAAATCGAGCGATGCTTCGAGTCTCGCGATCAAGTCAAAAAGCGTGCGGTCGATCTGAGATACTACTTCTGTCAGAGTTCCTTCGAGTTGGTCAAAAGCCACACGAGCTTGAAGTGGCGTAACGGCCTCGACAAGGTCGCCAACTGCTTCGGCCTGAACAAGGTCGAGTCGACCACTCAAATAAGCCCGAAAAGTAAATTCTCCCGGTTCGGCCAATCGTGCTCCCGTCATTAATGCGGCCTTAACGATTTCACGCAACAGAACAGGATTACCGTGACCGCTGATTTCCAAAACGTCTTCGCCCGTATAGGAAGCAGGGCCAAGAAAGAACGTAACTAACACCTGGTCCAATGTGGAACCATCATGTGGATTTAACACAGATTTTAGTGTCACAAAACGCGGCTGCAGCGGAGCACGCGGCCTAAGAATGGCCTCGGCAATACTCGTTGCCTTCGGTCCACTAACACGCACCACTCCGATGCCACCCATCCCCATGGGCGTTGCAACGGCCACGATGGTATCGTCAGTGGCAAACATCGGCGTTCCAATCGAGCAGAAGCAACGTCTGCGTCTTAACGAATTAATAAGTTCATTCCGTTGCCGTTATTACAACGGCCTTCATGAACGCATCCCCAACACTCTCCGACGTTGCTGATGGGATTTCCGCGACTGCTAGATGAACGATTCGGCGAGCATAGGGATTTAACGGACCAATTTCTTGAGGAAGCCCAGTTTCCTGGGCCTTTTGGGTCAAAAGTTTGGCTGTTTCCCGAAGTTCTGCATCCTGATTTTTTCGATAGTCGAGACAATCCACCACGATGTGACGACCCGGATGGTCACGACGAAATGCCGCGTTCACGACATACTGCAAAGCATCAAGAGCCGCGGCCTTCCTACGAAGAAAGAGTTCGCTGCCATCGCCAGTAACCACAAGTCGCGTACCATCCGTGACGGGCTCCACTATGACTTCAAGGTCCAAGCCTATAGCTTCACCAAGGTCCCGTACGAACCTAATCATTCTCTCATTTAGGCCAGTGTCCACTCTTCTTTCCTCACAACAATATGGTCAATTCCTCGCCATGTCATCGATTATTCTTAGTACCAATAGCTTTTTTAGTCGGACGAGTCTCTCCTGGACGTTCAGTCCGCACACGAGGTGGACTGATGTATTTGTTCGTCAAAACCTGCTGACCAATTCCAAATACATTGCTCGTAAGCCAATAAAGGACAAGGCCGCTCGGAGCAAAGATGAACATTCCAGTGAACATAACGGGCATAATCATCATAATTTTTTGCTGCATCGGATCAGCCTGCGATGGTGTCATCTTTTGCTGCAAAACCATTGTTGCGCCCATGACGACGGGTGTTACGTAAAAGGGGTCTGCTAGTGACAAGTCCGTGATCCAGCCGACGAACGGTTCACCTCTAATTTCGACAGACAATGAAAGTAAACGGTAAAACGCAAATAATACCGGCATGGTAAGGAGCATCGGAAGACAACCACCTGCTGGGTTCACCCCTCTTTCCCGGTAAAGAGACATTATTTCTTGGTTCATCTTTTGCTTGTCCGGGTTGGTAGTTTTCAGGTTTTTGTAGCGTTCCTGAATCGCCTTCATCTCCGGTTGCAGCTCTTGCATCTTTCGCATCGATACGACACTTTTGTGCCGAAGTGGAAAGATCACTAAATTGATAAGAATGGTCAAAATAATAATTGCCCATCCCCAATTGCCAACATAAGCATGGACGGTCGTCAAAGACCGATGTAGCGGCACCACAAGCCATGCCAACCAACCGTATTCAATCGAACGTACAAGCGCTGAGTGCGTTGCCTCTAGGACCTCAAAATCCTTTGGGCCCAGGAAGAAGGGGACCTCGGCGACTTGGTCCGCCTGGAATGTCATATCGAATGCCATTAAGTCGCGAGCTTCACCATCCAGCTCCAATGCCGGCAAAGGAACTGACCTATAGCTAATCGCAGTTTCCACATTTCCCGGCAAGGCCGCCACGAGAAAATAATGGTTGTCGACCCCAGCAAATCGAAGAAGTCCTCGATAAATCGGTCTCTCGACAACATCTCCTGCGTCTGGACGGTTTATGTCTTCCTCTGCAAGAACGCCGTCCTCCTGAACGCGTCCAAATATGACCCCACGTGGTCCGACACGATAAGCGATACCAGTGCTTCCAGACTCGACCCCGCCGAGTGCGGGACCCCACTGGATAGTTGGAGCTAGCGCCTGCCCCGACAAAGTCACATCTATCAACACGTTGACTACAAATGGTTGTTGCACAGGATCGAAACGAAAAGTCTTCTGGATACGAAGACCACCGGTGTCTTCGAAATCGAAGGTCAAAGTTCCAGTATTTTCCGCAAGCTGGAGTTCTCTCGCACTCGCCCGATACAACGCACCATTAGCCCGTGCCGTCAATAACGCATCATCAAACGTTAGGGTAAACGGCGATGGTTCATCCTCTGGTAGCGACCGCGGAACAAGGTCGACCGGCATTCCGGAAATCTCGTCCACATAATCCTTGAGCTGCCAACTCACGAGTCTGGCACCTTGATTCGAAAAAACAGCTCTGAACGCATCAGTCTCCACCACGGAATCCTCGAGAGCCGTTGCGGTAACGAGAGGTGAAGGCATTACATTTGCGTCGGCAGCCGCTACCAATTCAACAGCAGTATCTAGTGAACCCGATGACCGCATTGAGTCAGACGAGACACCAACTCCGTTCACTTCTGCCGCAGACAAATCATTAGGCACCGACGGAGGATTCGATTCAGGTGGTGGCGGTACGAATAATGCCTGATAGCCGTAGAGAACCAAGAACGACAACAAGAAAGCGAGTAGTACCCTACGTTCCATCGTAGCTGCCTTTAAGTCTGTGGCCTGAAACCCGTTGTACCTTAAAGCGACATTAAAAGAACACCGCACCGGGTCTCATAACCGTTAAATCAAAATCCCTAAACACACCCCGTATTTATGCCCAATAATCCTTACTGGTCCACTGTCAAACCTTGAATTCAGCGTCTGCGAATCTAGATTTTCCTCATCAGCTCCTTGCTAGCATGGGAGTTCGAAGTCAGCTTCCTCTCACCACGTAGAATGGGGACCGGATCAAAACCAGCAGAACAAAATGGTTGGCAACGGATCAACCTTAAAGCGGCGAGCCAAAGGCCATAAATCGTGCCATGACGTTCGACGGCCTCTCTCGCGTAGCTCGAACATGAAGGCACAAAACGACACGAACCTGTAAAGAAAAATGAAACAAATGTTTTATAGAACACAATCAGGTAGATTGCTACCTTTCGAAAAAAAGCGCGGGTCGCAAAGCCAGCCAAATTACAAGTGTGTTTTAGCATTCCGAGTGAGAACGTGAAGAAAGTCTGCTTCAAAAGCATCAAACGATACATCTGAGGCTCCCGGATGTAATAGGGCTACAAAATCGATTCCAGGTCGCCCCTTGTGATGGCGGAACATCTCGCGGACGCAACGTTTTGCGCGATTCCGCCGCACCGCCCCGCCGAGACGTCTTGTAGCAATAATTCCAAGTCTGGCAACGTCCAAGCCGTTATTTAAAGAAAAAATGGTCACATAGCGCCCTCTGGTTCGGACGCCGCCCTGCTGCACTTTTTTGAACTCCGGCCGCCGCCTTATCCGCTCGCGGCGGGTCAGAGAACAGTTCACAGCTATGAACTTTAATTTCTAAGGCTCTCTGCTAGACTGAAAGACGTTTCCGGCCCTTGGCGCGGCGGCGCTTCAAAACGCGTCGCCCCATCTTTGTGCTCATCCGTTTAAGGAATCCGTGAGTGCGTTTTCGACGACGACAATTCGGTTGATAAGTACGTTTCATGGCCCCAAAACCCCACGCAACGTCTAGAAATTTAGTGTGCCCTCTATGACATGCGCGACCGGCAATAATATCTAAAAACTGACCAGCTCGTCAATTTCTTCTTTCGTTGTCAATTTAGATTTCACCAAAAATGTCAACCACAAAACACTAAACATCTCTAGGGATTGTTAACCGAGAATCTGATGTGCTACAGTCGCCGCCCTGTCCTTTATGGTTGTCTCTACGTCACCTTTAAGTTTTCCACAACTGTGGAAGGTTTTGTGGAAATTAGCCATAATTAAGGAAGAAACGCCTTAACTAAACTGAATAAAACTTCAACCATGTCAAAACAAACGCTGCTCCCGCTAATTTCCTTCATCACGGGTGCACCTTCCTATAAAAAAACGAACATTTAGCGAAAACGCCTAATGACAGGAAACATTTGGAATCAAGTTCTTTCTCGAATCGAAACGAAAGTCGACCGCTATAGCTTTCACACCTGGTTTGAACCGACAGCATTTATTGAAGAAGCGGGTCAAACAGTTACAGTTCGAGTTCCGAACGTTTTGTTTCGAGATTGGTTAAATAAACATTACACCGATGTTATCGCTGAAGCGGTGAACGAGATCAAGCGGGATGGGATGCAAGTTTCCTTTATCATCGAAGGGGAAACTGGAAAAGTTGTAGAGCAAACCGAAAAACCAGAAAGCCCTTCCATCTCGGCTGTAGCACCTCCACCTGGTTTAAATCCACGTTACACCTTTAGCACCTTCGTTGTTGGTCCGTCGAACCAGTTTGCTCATGCAGCATCAGTGGCCGTTGCTGAAGCTCCGTCGCGGTCATACAACCCACTTTTTCTTTATGGTGGAGTCGGCTTAGGCAAGACTCACTTAATGCACGCGATAGGTCGATATCTACATCGTCACAATCCGAACCTCAAACTTACCTATCTCTCGTCTGAACGCTTCATGAACGAAATGATTAACTCTGTTCGATATAAACGCATACTTGATTTTCGGGAACGTTATAGAAGTGTTGATGTTCTTCTCGTCGACGATATTCAGTTTCTAGCCGGAAAAGAAGGCACCCAAACAGAGTTCTTTCACACGTTTAACTCGCTCTACGACGCGCAAAAACAAATTATTATTAGTAGTGACGGTCCACCTCACGAAATTCCAGCGCTAGCTGAACGATTACGATCAAGATTTGAATGGGGATTGATTGCTGACATTCAGCCACCAGATCTTGAAACGAAAGTTGCCATTCTCAAAAAAAAGGCTGGCGCCGAAGCCGTACCTCTTCCAGACGACGTTGCGCTTTGGATTGCAGGGCGGAATAAATCGAATATTCGCGAGTTAGAAGGCTCCCTTATTCGACTTATAGCTTATGCATCATTAACGGGAAAGAAAATTTCACTACACCTGGCCCAAGACGTCCTTCGCAACACGATCGGTGGCGAACAAACAGTCACCATAGAGGCTGTTCAACAGTTTGTCGCGAATTATTATCAGCTTAGAGTCGCTGACCTTAAATCTCGGAATAGTTCAAAGGTCATTGCTCTGCCGCGCCAAATAGCAATGTATTTATGTAAGTCTCTAACTGATGCATCACTTCCAAGGATCGGAAAAAGCTTTGGTGGAAAACACCATTCAACTGTTATTCATTCGATAAAAAAGATCGAAGCACTCCGAAAAAAGGACCAGGAGTTTCACGCACTTATTAACAGTTTTCTAGAAACATTTAAGTAAGCTCTGTCTAGGAATTATGTCTTATCCTCACAAAATCGATATCGGTGGGACGACACAATGTGTTGACCTTTCTTTATCCAAAATACTTATATAGTTTTTGATAGAAACTCCAACATATTTAAGAGTTTGTAAGTTGTTGGCAAATAATAGTTTATTTAATTTACGAACAGTCCCAACGACTGTATTATTATTGGTATAATTCTATTTATATTTGATCATGTAAATACACACATGATCACCGGCCTCTACATCCTCTAATCGAGGTTCTGAGTCCCATGGATTTAAATGTTCGCAGGAGTGACCTGCTGCGTGAGCTGCATCTTTTTCAGGGAATCGTTGAACGTAAAAACACGATTCCTATTCTTGCAAATGTTTTATTTGAAGCAACAGATGACGACAGTCTAAAACTGCTCGCAACAGACCTTGAGGTGGGACTTCGTTGTTGTTGTCCAGCAAAAGTTTCAAAGACGGGTTCGCTGACAATACCAGCAAAGAAAATTTATGAGATTGTTCGGGCGTTGCCGGAAACAGAAATACAAATTAGACAAGGACCGAAGGGGTCTGTCGAAATTTCAGCCGACGAATTTAAGTCTCGAATGCAGACTCTTCCGTTTGAAGATTTTCCGAAATTAGCTAAGCCAGGCGAAGGGTTACGGCGACTATTGCCGCGTGAAGCTCTTCGCGAAATGGTAACAAAGACACAATTCGCGATAACTGGAGAGGACACGAGATTTTTTTTAAACGGTGCGCTCTTCGTTTTGTCAGCGGAGCAGATGCGTCTCGTGGCCACTGACGGTCATCGGCTTGCTCTTGTTTCAGCGCTAAGGAAATCAGAGAAGAAGGATGAAGAAGAGACAAGTGTGATCCTCCCTAAAAAAACACTATTAGAGCTTGCACGACTTTTGGCTGACGGAGATGGCGATGTGCAATATGAAAGCACGGAAAACCATCTATTTTTTGAGGTTAATGGGAGACAACTGATTTCCCGAATGATTGACGCGAAATTTCCGTCTTATGAGAGAGTGATTCCAGAAGGGAACGATAAGAATATCGAGTTTGAACGTGATCGTTTAATGAGTGCGATTAAGCGTGTTGCGGTGCTTTCGAGTGAGCGATCACGTGCGGTGAAGTTTTTAATTGATAAGGAAAAAGTTGAAGTTGTTTCGAATAGTCCAGAAGTCGGTGAGGCAAAGGAAGTTTTGTTTGTTGACTATACAGGTCCGAAGTTAGAAATCTGTTTTAACGCCCAGTATGTTCTTGATTTTTTGGGTGTAACGGAAGCTGGTGGAATAAATCTTGAATTTAAAGATGAGAAGAGCCAAGCGGTGCTGCGGCCAGGGAGCACTGATGGTTGCGACTACACCTACGTCATTATGCCGATGCGGGTCTGATTTAGATAACGCGAATGACTCCACTTGAGCCCGACAATCCTAAACTAGGTAATGACCTAGATCAAAAAACAATACCGGTGTCACCGGATGAGACAACAGACTCTTCCGTATCGGTTTCCGCAGACTATGGAGCAGATCAGATTAAAGTCCTTGAAGGACTTGAGGCTGTGCGGAAGCGTCCTGCCATGTATGTTGGCTCAACAGGGCCAGCAGGTCTTCACCACCTTGTTTATGAAGTCGTTGATAATTCGATAGACGAAGCTCTTGCGGGGCATTGTGACCGAATAGAAGTCTCTATCCATATTGATGATTCGATAACAGTAACTGATAACGGCCGTGGAATTCCCGTTGAAATGCACGAACGTGGAGTGTCGTCAGCGGAAGTAGTTTTAACTGTTCTCCATGCCGGTGGAAAGTTTGAGAGTGATGCTTATAAAGTGTCAGGCGGACTTCATGGTGTAGGGGTTTCTGTCGTAAATGCTCTTTCTGAATCGTTACATCTTGAAGTGTATCGAGATGGGCATGTTCACCGACAGAGTTACGAGAGAGGAAAACCGATAAGTAGTCTTGAGCGAATTGGGACAACGGAGCGTTCCGGAACCAAAGTAATTTTCAAGGCAGACGAAAAAATTTTTGAGACGACTGACTATAGTTTTGACACACTCGCTCACCGACTACGTGAACTGGCGTTTCTGAATGCCGGTGTTACCATCACGCTTACCGACGAACGTTCTTCCAAGAAGCGAGATTTTCAGTACGAAGGTGGAATTCGTTCGTTTGTTGAGTTCATTAACAAAAATAAGAAGGTTGTGAATGAGCAGCCCCTGCACATGCGTGGGAATAGAGCTGGGATTGACGTAGAGATCGCTTTACAGTGGAATGATGGCTATGCCGACACGGTCTATTCCTTTGCTAACAACATCAATACGCAGGACGGAGGTACGCATCTTTCCGGTTTCCGTACAGCACTAACCAGAACTATCAACTCTTATGCCAAAAAGAACAACTTATCTCAAAAACTGAAAGAGAGCATCTCCGGAGACGATATACGCGAGGGTTTGGTCGCTGTCATAAGTGTCAAAATTCCGGACCCACAGTTCGAGGGACAAACCAAGACGAAGCTTGGTAACACAGAAGTAAAAGGTATTGTTGATTCAATTATTACCGATCGTTTGGGCGCACATTTAGAAGAAAATCCCGGCGATGCGAAACGCATAGTCCACAAAGCAATTGAGGCTGCACGCGCGCGCGAAGCGGCCCGAACAGCCCGAGACATAATTCGTAAGGGAGCGCTTGAGAACAGCTCGTTGCCCGGCAAGCTCGCGGATTGTCAGGAACGAGACCCGGCACAGAGCGAGCTCTATATTGTTGAAGGTGAGTCAGCCGGTGGATCTGCGAAGCAGGGTCGCGATCGACGGTTCCAGGCGATTTTGCCCCTTAAGGGCAAGATTTTGAACGTAGAGAAAGCAAGATTCGACAAAATGTTGAGTAGTGATGAGATCAAAATACTCATCACTGCCCTTGGGTGTGGGATTGGAAAGGAAAATTTCGATCCGTCAAAAGTGAGATACCACCGAATCATCATCATGACCGATGCGGACGTCGATGGATCACATATTCGAACGCTGCTTCTGACATTCTTTTTCCGCCAAATGAGAGAATTGATTGAAAGCGGTTACATCTATATTGCCCAGCCGCCGTTGTATCGTGCGAAACGAGGCCGTGCCGAGCATTACCTTAAGGACGATCGCGAACTAGATGCATTTCTCATACGTCGAGCAAGTGAATCGCGGTCGTTAAGTTTTCCAGAGGCAGGATTGGAGTTTGCAGGCGAAAAGCTTCGAAAGATTCTTCATCGTCTAATGGTTTTTTTGAAGCTGTTGCGGTTGGTAGAGCGTCGTGGTCCGAGCCGGGATGTCGTGATGGCCCTTATTGAGGTTGGAGCGAGAGACCGGACATTTTTTTTGGATCGGGGAGCAGTTGACTCACTGGCGCGCGCGTTGTCATTAAAGCTTCGCACTGTTGCGGTTCGCGAAGACGAAGAACACAATACGTTTCTACTTGCGATTGAGGATAGAACAGCGGGTTACCCAAGCCGAGAAGAGGTAGGAGTCGAGTTCGTTGAAACTCCAGACTATCGAGCCTTGCTAGACGCCCATTCTGAGATTAGTGAACTCCGTGGACCGATGGTAGTGGAGACGGTCGCTAATCATTCTCCTAATGTGAGTGATGAAGACGAACCGATGTCCGAGCTCGACTCTGGTGTGGTCGATGATTCGAGGATAGACGACGGAGCTGCTAAATCTAACGCTTCAAGTGCAGTGGTGTCTGAACACGCAGTTCCAATCAGTTCGTTCGATGACTTGGTTCACCATTTTATCTCCGCTGGCAAACGAGGGGTTTCGGTCAATCGGTATAAGGGGCTCGGCGAAATGAACCCTGACCAACTCTGGGCGACGACGATGAAGCCGGATGTTCGAACGTTGCTCCAGGTACGCGCCGAAGACGATGCAGCGGCTGACCAGGTGTTCACCACATTGATGGGCGATCAGGTCGAACCTCGCCGCAAATACATTCAGGAGAACGCTTTAGATGTTACGAACCTGGATGTCTAATGCGACATACGTGGTCAATCTTTCACTCTGAATTTTTCTTTCATGTCAGATAAAGAAAACCCGGCTTTGCCGGTCACTATCGAAGATGAAATGCGCCGGTCGTTCATCGACTATGCCATGAGTGTGATCATTGGTCGGGCGTTGCCAGACGTTCGGGATGGGATGAAGCCTGCTCATCGGCGAGTCATTTACGGAATGCGAACGATGGGGTTGGCTTCAAATCGTACGTATCGTAAGTGCGCCAAAATTGTCGGTGAGGTGATGGGCAACTTTCATCCTCACGGTGATGCTTCGATCTACGACACACTTGTAAGACTTGCACAACCGTTCAACATGCGGTATCCGCTCGTTGATAGCCAAGGGAACTTTGGGTCGGTCGATGGTGACCCGCCGGCAGCGATGCGGTATACCGAGGCTAGGCTCGATAGGCTTGCCGATGACTTGATGGCGGACCTCGACAAGGAAACGGTCGATTTTGTCCCCAACTACGACGAAACTAGTGAAGAACCGACTGTTCTTCCGGCGCCGTACCCAAACCTTTTGGTCAACGGAACATCGGGCATCGCTGTTGGCATGACGACCAAGATCCCGCCTCATAACCTTCGCGAGGTAATTGACGGTCTAGTCTGGGTTGCCGAGCATGCGACCGAATCGGATGAAGAGAAAACCGGACAGCTTTTACGCATCATTCCAGGGCCTGATTTACCGACGGCTGGCTTCATCGTCGGAAGAGACGGCATTGACCAAGCGTATCGCACCGGTCGTGGTTCGTTCACAATGAGGGCACGGACATCGATTGAGGCCGGTGGGAGTGGTCGCACAAAGAAAGAACGTGTCGCGATCGTCGTGACCGAAATCCCATACCAAGAGAATAAGGCAAGGTTAGTTGAAAAGATCGCTGAACTCGTTCGAACGAAAGTTATAGAAGGAATTGTTGACCTACGGGATGAGTCGGACCGAGATGGGATGCGTATCGTAATTGAAATCAGACGCGGTGATGTCCCAGAAGTGGTACTCAACAAGTTATATAAACACACGTCCCTTCAGAGTTCATTTGGCATCATTATGCTGGCGATTGTGGCCGGTCGGCCGCAAGTGTTGTCTCTGCTTGAACTCATTGAGCATTTTCTTGCGTTTAGGTGTGACGTTGTGCGCCGTCGTACGGAGCATGAACTTCGCAAAGCGGAGGCTCGAGCACATATCCTCGAAGGTCTCCGAGTCGCGTTAGACCATCTAGACGCGGTTATCAAGTTGATCCGTTCGGCGAAATCGCCAGCGGAAGCGCGAGGCGGGCTTATCGACCAATTTGAGCTCACGCAGAAACAAGCCCAAGCCATTTTAGACATGCAGTTACAGCGGCTTACAGGGCTTGAGCGCCAAAAGATAATTGATGAGCTGGCTGGGTTAATTAAAACAATTGATCGCCTACGTGCCATTCTCGAGAGCGAGAAGCTTTTGCGAGACATTGTTGTTCGTGAGCTTCGCGAAATTCAAGAAAAATACGGAGATGATAGGCGGACAGAAATTATCGATTCCACTGGTGAATTTCGCGTGGAGGATCTGATCGCCGAGGAAGATATGGCGATAACTGTTAGTAAGAAGGGCTACATTAAACGAACGGCCATTAAGGAATATCGACAACAGGGCCGGGGTGGCAAAGGTCGGATCGGAATGCGGACGAGGGAAGAAGATTTGTTGACGCATGTTTTCGTTGCTTCGACGCACGACTACATCCTTATCTTTTCTGACCGAGGAAGGGTCTATTGGTTGAAGGTCCATGAAATTCCTGATGTCGGCCCGGCCGCCCAAGGCAAATCTGTAGCTAATTTGGTTGCTATGGCGCCTAAGGAACGGATTGCCGCGCTGGAAACAGTTAGAGAATTTCCGGAGGCTGATGGTGAGCGTTTCGTCGTAATGGGCACACGGCGGGGTGTCATCAAGAAGACGGACTTACATGCGTTCCGGAATCGAAGGGCTGGCGGAGTGGTTGCCATGGGCATCGACGAGAAGGCAGACGATGAAGTTGTGGGTGCGGAACTAACAGATGGCCAGGGGGAAATCTTTATTGGGACTCGAAGGGGCAGAGCTATTCGGTTTGGGGAAGTAGCAGTAAGGCCAATGGGTCGTACAGCTTACGGTGTCCGAGGAATTCGACTCCGTAACGGTGATGAAGTGGTTGCTATGACGGTAGTACACCCAAGCGGAACCGTGTTGACAGTGACGGAAAATGGTTATGGAAAACGTACCGATCTGAAGGAATACCGCGTGCAATCGAGAGGTGGACTGGGTATGATAAATATTCAGACGAGCGCACGGAATGGACATGTGGCCGGAATCACCTGTGTCGAGCCAAATGATGAGTTGATACTGATCACTCAGAAGGGCAAGATGTTGAGGATGATTTCACGCGATATTCGTCCAATCGGTCGGGCGACACAAGGGGTTCGACTGATCGAGATTGGGAAAAAGGACGTTGTTGTTTCGATGGCAAAGCTCGTCGAGAGAGATGAGGAAACAGCAGACGACGTGGAGCAGACTGTTGAGAGTCTTGAATCATAGAAACTTGAAGGCCGCGGCCTTTCGCCTCGGCAATAGTGCAGTAATTAGGAGGCAGACACAATGTCTCGTTCAACGATAAGGTCCGCTGGAATTGTAACGTTTTCATTGCTACTTGGTGGTGGGTTCCTGGGAGCCTGTGGAGGTGGAGGGTCTGAGGCAACTCTGGTCCGAGGATTCTTTCAAGCCTCTCGGTACTCGGACCAGACGACGCTCGGAAACATGTCGATGGTGACGTTCGATCCGCAAGAGGATGGAATCGCATCAAGTCCCAGTATCGATAATGTCAGCGAAGAGGCTCGCCGACCGCTCCGGATGGGAGAATTCGCTGGTGTGTTGGCGGAGTTAGAATCAGAGGCAGATGCGTTTGCCCAAGAAAAAAATGCTTATCAGGATGAGTTTTTTGAGGACATCGCTCGAGTAATTGAAGCGGAACGTGAAGGAGAAGACGTTGCGCGAGGAGATGAAGAAGTCCAGGTCGCTTGGAGAGAATTGCGAGACAACGAAAGGGCTTTTTCAAGAAAACTTTCTGATGCCCAAACCGCTCTCAATGAAGAAAGTCTTATCGCTGACGCCAGCACTTATGATCCGTCAACCCGAATTAACGTACGTGAGTACGAAGGCGAACTAGTCTCGAAAAAAGTGACAGTAACGGCGAATATCTCCAAAGGAGACGAAGACGAAGAGCGGACGATGGTGTTTACGTTCCAGAAGGTTGAACTAGAAGGTGGAGAAGAGGGCGTCATTGATGGGCGCTGGATCATCACCGCAATCGAATAGAAAGCTATCCACTTTTTATAGCTCTAGGCGTTTGGCGAAAGCCATTTCTTCGGACGAACTCGGTATTTGTCAGCTTTTCGAATTTTTGGGCGTGCCGTGCGAGGTGCCGATCCTATTAGTAATCGGGTTATCCTCATCTTGCAACCATGGCAGGACACCTGAGTAGGCTGAGCGGTCGTTAGATATCACCAAGTACGATGTGCAACATATCCAAAAAGACCCGCGGATAAATTCCCAATAGCGCTGAAAGACCCGCAACGATGATCAATGGCGCGATCATTGTCCAGCTCGGATCCGACAGATTACGTTCTTCGAGAGCCGGATTCAAGGGTCCAAAGAAAATTTGACGGGCCGCCCCGAACGTATAGGCCACTGTTAGCAGAATAGTAATAACACCACCGACTGCGATTGCTAAGCTAGCCGGTCCGTGAAGTAATCCTCGTTCAAAGATCCCGGTGAACATAAGCCATTCGGCGACAAAGCTACTAAAAGGCGGAAACCCGGAGAGCATCATGGCTCCGACGATCCAAAGAATTGCTGTTAGAGGCATTTTTTGTGCCAGGCCTCCGAGCTCTCGCATGTCACGGATACCGGTTGAGTAGACGACAATGCCAGCTGCGGAAAAGAAAACGGCCTTTCCCATGATGTGACTCAAGAAAAACATTAGGCTGCCCTCGATACTTAGACTTGTCAGTGCACCGAGCCCAAGCACGGAATAGGCAATCTGACTGATCGTTGAACAAGCAGCGAGACGTTTGATGTCTGTTTGGGCTAACGCGAGCAGCGAACCGTAGACCATCGTGATTAACGCGAGTGCCATGAGTGGAAATCCGAAGCCAGAAAGTTCGTGTTGAAGCGGAAGGATAAGGAGCCGGATGATGACGTAGAGTGCCAAGTTCGCATAAATCGCTAAAAGCCCAGCGATGCAAGTTGGGTGTTCAGCATGAACCGAAGGCATCCAAACGTGGAATGGTAGAACTGCCAACTTCATCAGGAGGCTGACGAGAAACAGCGTGATAACTAAGGGCAAGAGCGGATTGCCAGATAACTTAGACAAATCGGAAATTTCGAAGGTTCCAAGCTGGCTATAGACGATGAGTGAGGCTGTAAGAAACAGCAGGGCTCCAGTGATACCCCACGATAGGCTGATAAATGCCACATGGATACGGTTCCGGTATCCGTACGAGGCCATCAGAAAAAACAACGTGATGGTCAAAACCTCCATAAAGAAATACAAAGAAATGAGATTGGTACTCAGAATTGTCCCGATGAAGCCAAAAGGAAAGAATGGCAGTAAAGCGAAGAAGCGAGAAAAATAGTTCGCGCGCGTTTGTGCGGATTCGTTTTGGTACAGGACAGAGACCCGATGTTCGATGTACCGCACGGAGTAACAAGTGAGAGCTGCGCACAAAAGAATTACGACTCCTAGAATCGGGACACTGAGTCCATCAGCATGAAGGCCAAGATGGATGTTGGGTGCAATGACCAGATAGTTTTCAACTAGGTCATAACCGGAATAAACCGAAACACCAGCAAGGTATACGAGGCCCATCGTGAATATCATCACGCCCGTTGCTGTCCACCCAGCCCAAAGGCCGCGACGATTGACGACAACGACGAGAAGAGTTGCGGCTAAAGGCGTGAGGAGAATCAGGAGTAACAGACCGGGCATCATTAATTTCCGCTGAAATTCAGAAATAGCATGGCCAATAACAAGCCGAAGAACAGCGCAAGAACAAAGGAGACGTTATAGCGGAGTTCATCGGTTTCGGTTCGAAGTCGTTGAATTCCGCTCGCAGCTTGCTGAAGGAGAAATTTTGGTAGCTGAAAGTGTAGGAACTGGTTCCAGTGTGCCTCGATGGTCTCGGCGACCAGCGTCGCCAGACGAGCAGCGGAATCAACAAAGAGGCGATGGTAAACGTGGTCAAACCCCCAGCGGTTCCAGCAAATGGCTTGAAGTTTTCTGAGCAGGAACGAACGCTCTAAAAGAGCACTAGCCGTGAAGGTGCGTGCAATATAAATGGCGTACGCCGGAAGAGCACCGGCAGCAATGCAGATAAGTGATAGACCCATCACCAAACCATGGGAGGATTCGCTGTCCGTAGAAGCTGCTCCGATTGTTGTGAGCCCTAGGGGCAGCACGCCCGCGACACTGTGGCGTAAAAAGTCCTCAAGGAACGGTCCAAGGAAACCGATTCCTAAAATTATGATTGCGAGACTCCCAGTCGCCAGTTTCATGGATGTGTGACCATCAGGGTCGTGGTCGTTATGCTTCAAGTGTTCTGTCACGGTGTCTGCGGCTTGACCGTGGAACACAAGCCCTAGAACACGGATGGTATAGAAGGCCGTTAATGCTGCAGTGATGAGGCCGAACACAAATAGGGTTGGGCTTGCCTCCAGTGTGACGAGTAGTATCGCGTCTTTACTCCAGAATCCCGGAAAAGGTGGCAGCCCGATGAGTGAGATGGCTGCTACTAAGGTGCACCCCCACGTGAACGGTAAGAATTTGCGTAGATTTCCCATGTTGTGAACGTAGATGGAATGCACAGTGTGGATAACGGTACCAGCAGCGAGAAATAAGCAAGCCTTAAACATTGCGTGGTTGACGAGATGAAAGAGACTGGATGTGTAGCCAGTAACGAGTAGATCGGGCACGAATCCTGAGACGCCTAGCGCTAACATCATGTAACCAATTTGGCTTGCCGTCGAGTAAGCGAGGACTTTCTTTAACTCGACGGCTACGATTCCTTGCGTCGCTGCAAGTAGAGCCGTTCCAGCGCCAATCCATGCGGTAACGTAGAAAAACCACGCGGCCTCTTCAATTCCTGCGATCCACCAACCGTAGTAAAAAAATGGAACAAGTCGTGCTACTAGATAAACACCACTCTTGACCATGGTGGCAGCGTGAATCAAGGCAGATACTGGCCCTGGACCGGCCATGGCCTCAGGCAGCCATTCTAGAAAAGGAAACTGTGCTGACTTTCCCATGGGTCCAGCCAGAAGTAACAAGGAAACCAGGATGATCATGCCTGGGGTTGCTGCCATTTCAGCGAGCCAGATCGGAGCTGTGTCGTACAGCTCTAGAAAGTTCAACGTGCCGGCATAGAAGTACATGATGAAGATACCGGCTAACATAAACATATCTCCCACTCCAGTCACGAGCAGTGCTTTTAGACCGGCTTCGGAGGGTTTTACGAACGCGTTCGGTGCTGGTCCACCAATCCAGTAATCCCGGTTGTCTTGGTAGTAATAGCCAATCAGACCGTAACTACAGATGCCGACGAGTTTCCAGCCAACAAAGAGGGTAAGAAAGTTATTGGAAAGAATGAGCAATAACATGGACCCAATAAATGTGTTCATCCACATCCAAAATCGAAGCCTTGAGGATTCCCCCTTCATGTAACCATGGCAGTAGACCATGATGATGAAACTCACTACGGCTACAACGTTAGCCATGATGATGCTGAGCTGGTCGATTAGAACGCCCACGTTTATTCGGATCGGTGTTTCAAGCCAAAGGAGGTTACCCTCATACGGTAAAGCGACGGGCTGTAGAAGATGCGGCAGTAGAAGTAAAGTCGCCACTGCCGAGAGAAACGAAAGCAGCAAAGCGAATAGGTCGGCTGCCCTTTTGTCTAATTTTCCAACAATCGGGATGATGGCGGAACCAATGATTGGGATGAGGAACGAAGCCCATGCCGCTAAAATGGCGTTCGTTACATTCATTGGAGAATACTCTCTGGGACGATAGGTTCAATGAAGCTAGAGACGATGCTGCCGTTGAATAAACCAAGAAAGATCGTTCCGGTGATCAAAATAATCATAGGCACGAGCATCGACAAGGGCACATTGTCGTGTCGAAGTAGATGGACTTTCTCATCGAGTAGTTCTTCGTGACTGTCGTTCTCTGAAGACTTAGGCGAGAGATACAAATAGCGGATGACATTCGAAAAGTAGAAGAGAGCGAGAAGACTGCTGAGGAGGACGGCGCCAATTAACCCCCATTGTCCACTGTTGATAGCGCCTAAGATTAGATACAGCTTGCTAAAGAATCCACCAAATGGAGGGATCCCTATAATTGATCCTGCTGCCAAGGTAAACGCGGCAGCAGTCCACGGCATTCGGCGAGCAAGATTTCGAAGTTGTTGAATTTCCCGTAAGCCGGTGCGATAAATAATCGCCCCAACCACAAGAAATAGACCGCCTTTCGTAAGTGCATGGTTGACTAGGTGCAACAGGCTTCCTGTCAAGCCCATTTCATTGGCCAGACCTAACCCGAGAACGATGTAACCGATTTGCGCCACCGACGAGTATGCCAGCATCCGCTTTAGGTCCGACTGCGAGATCGCGAGTATCGATCCTAGGACCATCGCGATGGCGCCCATCCAAGTTAGTAATGTGGCTACGGGAAAGAAGTGGACAAAAAATTGTGGTTCGAACACGAAAAAACTAACGCGTAAAAGAATGTAGGCTGCCACCTTTGTGGTCGTCGCAGAAATGAGAGCGCTAACGGCGGATGGTGCGTCTGTATAGGCGCCTGGTAGCCAAGAGTGCATGGGGAAAAGAGCCATTTTGATCGCCATACCCACAACGAAGAACGCGAAACCCACCCGAACAGCATTTGATGAGTAGAGCTCTGGAAGAAGGTGTGCTAGGTCTTCCATGTTCAGAGAGCCCGTGACGCTGTAGAAGTAGCCAACCGAAAGCAGATAAAAGGCTGCTCCGATGGTGCCGAGAATTACGTAACGGAAAGCGGAAACGACTGCTGGGCCACTGCCCAATGAAACCAGCGCATAACTTGCTATTGATGCAATCTCTAGAAAAACATAGAGGTTAAAAAGATCCGCCGTGGTGACGATTCCCAGTAATCCGCTGATTAGCAGGAGGTACACGGTGTAAAAGAGTACGTAACTATCCGGGCGCTCTTTTAGGATGCTGCGATGCGAAAAGATAGCAATCGCAAGAGCGATCACGCAGAGTAGAAGCAGCATCAATGCTGCGAGGTGGTCTATTCGAAACGCGATGCCCCAAGGCGGTTCCCAGCCGCCCCAGAAATAATCCATCGGTCCTTGAGTGAGGACGATATGTGCCGCCGTAACCGAACCAATCGACGAAGCGATAAGTGCGGTGAGAGTCACTGGAAGCACGACCCGTCGGTCCCATCGCCCCAACAACGGCAGAACAAAGGAAGTGATCAGTGGACAGGCGATTATAAGGGCCGGAGCTGCGTGCTGATGGACACTCATTCCGAAGTTTTGATCCGGTCAAGAAGCTCATCCTCTTCCAGAGTTCCGTACCGGCTGTGAATCCGTAACAGTAGTGCCAGTCCAACGCTAGTGGTTGCCAACCCAACGACGATCGCGGTCAGCATAAGCACGTGCGGCAAGGGATTAATGTAGTGTGCGGCTTCGAGTGCACTCATGGAAAGAGAGTCATGATTCTGTGGAGTTGTGTGAACGACAATAGGAATTGTTGCACCTCGTTTGGCACCTAGTGATACGACAAATAAAATGATGGACCACTGAAAAATGTTCATACCGACGAGCTTTTTGATGAAATTTTTCTTGCCAGTCATGGCATAAAATCCAATCATCATGAGGACGATGTAGATAACGATATTGAAGGGCACTGTTAAGAGAAAGCTGTCGGACATATCTCCTACTTAAATGTAATTAACTCGTAAAAAATCAACACTATTGAGGCAGTGACAGTAATACCAACACCGATTTCGATTCCGAGCATGCCCACACTCCTCGCATCAGGTATAGGAATCACGCCGTAATCGAGGAAGTTTGCGCCGAGTGTGAGGCTCAACATACCAATAGTCGCATAGAGAAGAACCCCGAAACTCGTAAATGTTGCGAGAACCAAAGGCGGGAATCGGCGTTTGACCTCTGCGAGGTCAATTCCAATGGCCATCAAGATGAAACTGGACGCCAAGATCACGCCTCCTTGAAATCCTCCACCTGGACTGCTGTGACCATGCATGATGACATAGAGGCCGAACAACTGAATGAATGGGATCAGTAGCCTAGAAGTAGTTCTGGCAACGGAGCTTCTTTGTGTGGTGATCACGTTGTCTCTCAGTTTTCCTTAGTTCGAAGAATCAGCAAGACGGCCATTGCTGCTGCGAAGATGGCCGTAACCTCGCCGAGCGTGTCGAAACTTCTGTAGTCTGCCAGAACGGCAGTGACCATATTGGGCACATTAGTTTCCGCGTACCCCTGTTCGATATAACGGGGCGATACGTGGGTGTTAGGCGGAGACAGAGGGTCAGCCGTGAATGGCAGATCGGCCGAACCGATGAGTAACAACAAGCCAGTAAAACTGGTTGCGATGAACGGTAGGAACTTCAATCTTTACTCATCCTTGCAGTTTTAAGAATCGTTACGATGAAGAAGACAGTGGTAATTCCAGCGCCGACAGCCGCCTCAGTAAATGCCACGTCGACTGCACCCATTTCGAGCCACACCAAACACATGAACATCCCAAATGTGCCAAGTAAGATCACCGATACTAGTAGGTCTCTAGCGGCAACAGCACTCAAAGCGCTCACAACAGCGAGGACCAGGAGAACGACGTCGAGTTCCCAAACCATGATTTTTTACGGGCCCTCTTTCGGAAATACTGTGAAGTGATGTTTGAGAGCGGCGCGAGCAATTACATGTGTTGCCGTGGGACTGGTCAGGAAAACGAATGCGGCAATCAAGAAAATTTTAAGGCCTGTAGTTCCGATGCCTTGGTAACACGCGAGACCGATGAGCACCAGTAGCAGACCTAAGGTGTCACATTTTCCAGCCGCGTGCATCCGAGAATAGGTGTCAGTGAACCTTACAATGCCGACGGCTCCAGTCAACAAGAAAAAAATTCCGGTACAAATCAGGACCACTGTGACGATATTCACTTCGAAGCCTCAGGCTTTGTATGGTCCTTCTGTTCGAAATATTTCGCAAAGCCTAGCGTGCCGATAAAGTTGATGAGGGCATAGACGATAGCGATGTCGATGAAAAACTCGACGCGGTTGAAGATGTGACCAGTAAAAAGAATGATTACGATCGTCTTCGTGCCAATGATATTGGCGGCGACGATCCGGTCAATAATTGAGGGGCCCCATAGAACACGATAGAGACACAGCAGGATCGTCCCAAGGATTAGTAATGCGGCGGTAAGAAAAAACGTGTGCATCTAATGATTTCTGTCGTTGATATGTTTCACTGTTGAAGGCAAGCGGTCTGTCTCAAAAAAAATATGGGCAACGCGACGTTCCATATCACCGCTGAGTAAATCTCGCGCAAATTTGTCCGCAAGAACGTGTACGCAAAACTCTCCGTCCTCTATATCGACCGTGATGGTTCCAGGTGTCAACGTAATGGAGTTTGCCAACGTGACTAGTGAAAGCTCATCCGTTAGATGCGTCTTAAAACGAACCATCTTCGGCTGAATCTTTTTCGGAAAAACGACGAGATACGCGACATGAAGATTCGCTAACACTATCTGGTAGACAAGCCATGGAATAAAACCTATAGCCCTCCAAACCATTAATGCAGGATTTGACGAAGTGTGGTTTCGAAAGAAAAAATCTGACGAATAAAGTGTTACAAATAAACTGCAGATTAAACCGAGCCCTAGGTGTAATGGGTCCATGTGGCCAGAGAGAATCAGCCAGAAAACGAAAAGGATGAGGAAGGCGGCGAGTCGCCTCATTGGGAGATTCTACTTTGCACAGCGTATGAGTACAACTCGGACAATGAAAATCTTAAGCTTATTAGAGGGCTTTTAGGTCTGCGAAACGCGCAAATAACTTTTTTTCGCCAACAGTATCGAAACGAACAATGATCTTGGCGTCGGTTGGCATCGGTTCTATTCGTACCACCGTCCCGACACCGAAGGTGGCGTGAGACACACGAGCGCCTGGAGAGATTCCACCGTAGGACTGGTCTTCTGAGGCGTCATCGTAAAGCGTAGGCGGCGCCTCGTCGGATTCACTCCAACGGCGGCGTTTTCTGGTTGATTGCCGATGGCTGTTGGCGGTGGCTGACCCGTAGATAGTCTGCGGAAGGATTGGTTCGACCACTTCTGCCAGATGGCTTGGAATCTCAAGAAAGAAGCGAGATGGGTCGGTGTTGTGGTATTCCCCGAAAACGCGGCGACGAGCCGCTCCGGTTAACATCAATTGTGACTGGGCTCGTGTCATTCCGACGTAGCACAGACGTCTTTCTTCTTCGAGATCTTCGTCGCTGTCTAAAGCGCGGGCATGAGGAAATAGGCCATCTTCCATGCCAGCGATTACCACTAATGGAAACTCTAGTCCCTTTGCTGCGTGGATGGTCATAAGCCAAATAGGAGCATCACGTGAACCTTCTTCTTCGTCAGCTTGGGAGAGGAGAGAAAGCTGGTCGACAAAACCGCCGAGACTGGCGTCAGCCTCCCGAACTTCGTAGTCACGAGCAGCTGAAACCAATTCCATGAGGTTAGACAATCGATTTTCTGACTCCTCACTGCCGTCTTTCCGTAGCGTTTCAAGATAACTGGTTTGATCAAGAGCAGCTGCGAGCGCTTCAGACGCTGATTTCTCGCTGATCGAAGCCGTGAGCGACGTCATCATTTCTTGAAACCGCTTTACCGCTGAGGTCGCTCGGGTCGGTAATAATGGCTCATTGGTCACACGAATAACCTTTGACCAGAGGGATGATGAATTGGGTTGAGTTTCCTGTCCAATGTTCAGCAGAGGAGTGTTGTGTCCTGGCTGGAGGGCTACGTGTTCTAGGCCTTCCATGACGCCTTTTCCAATTCCTCTGGGTGGCACGTTGATCACTCTTCGGAGACTAACGTCATCGTCCGGGTTTAGTAGCAATTTGAGATATGCTAGGGCATCCTTGACTTCCTTCCGTTCGTAAAAGCGGACGCCGCCGACGATTTTATAAGACATTCCCTCACGAATAAGAGCATCCTCGATAGACCGTGAGAGTGCGTTCGTTCGATAAAGCACCGCTACTGTTGAGATGTCTGCTAAAAGTGCAGCACGGAGTTTCGTAACGATAAAATCTGCTTCCGCGAGTTCATCGTGGGCTCTATGGCAGATGATAAGTGCGCCTCCCTCCCGGTCTGTCCACAGGCGCTTTGCCTTGCGATTTGTGTTGCGGCTGATGATCTCCGACGCAGCGTCGAGAATGACTTGAGTCGATCGATAATTGCGTTCGAGACGAACGACTTTTGTTTCCGGAAAGTCTGTTTCAAAATCGAGGATATTCCGCAAATCGGCGCCACGCCATTTGTAGATGGATTGGTCGGGGTCTCCGACAACGCAGATGTTTCGGTGTGTGGCAGTCAGGTGTCGAACCAATAGGTACTGAGGCCTGTTCGTGTCTTGGTATTCATCAACCATTACGAAGCGGAAGCGCTCGCTGTATCGAGCCCGAGCATCAGCTGAAGTGTCGAACAGAGTTACGGTTCTTAGAAGGAGGTCGTCGAAGTCTAGTGCGTTACTCTGGACAAGGGTGTGAGCGTAGCGTTCGTAAACACGGGCAAGCTGCTCATCCGCGAACGTGAGTCCCGCTTCTCGGATATCGTTCGCGTTCTCGAGCTGGTTCTTGGCGTAACTGATCCGGGAAAGCATTGTGCGGGGAGGAGTAAGTTTTTCGTCGATATTGAGACTTTTCATAGCTTGGCGGATGGCCGAAAGCTGGTCCACTGAGTCGTAGATTACGAAGTCTCGCGTCAGACCAATTTGTGGAGCTTCGCGCCGAAGCAGCCGCGCGCAGAAGGAGTGGAATGTCGAAATCCAGAGATTGGAACGTTGTGACCCGAGCAACTTTTCCACGCGGCCACGCATTTCTTCAGCTGCTTTGTTCGTGAACGTGACGGCGAGTACTTGGGAAGCGTCGGCGTGACCATTGCCGATCAGGTAAGCCAAGCGATAACAGATGACACGGGTTTTGCCGGAGCCCGCACCGGCGAGAATCAATAAGGGACCGTCGCGATGCAAAACGGCTTCGCGTTGTTCTGGGTTGAGTTCGTCAACGAAGCTCATCTAAATTCTTGAGACGAGTAACGTCAATCTCATCCAATACACACAATTAATTTGGCATGCCCTTCTACTCCACCGTTACGGAGTGTTTTGGAACGGTGATTTAGTTTTCGAGAGATTGTTTTTTTGCATCTTGCTTCTTTTGCCATCTTACAAGCAAAATCCCCGCATATGCTGTCACAGCAATCGTAAGAACTAACCAAATGTAAAAATTCACTTCCATAATTTTCTCCTTTTTAATCACTGTTCGAAACTACTCGACCGTGACGCTTTTAGCTAAATTTCTGGGTTGGTCCACGTCGCAGCCCCGAAGTACGGCGATGTGATACGCGAGCAGTTGCAAGGGGACGACCATCAGAACCGGAGAGAGTAACGGGTGAAGGGATGGCACAGAAATGACGCAATCCTGTTGGGGATCGAGTATGGCATCGAATTTACTGGGGTCGGCGTCCGTTACTACAATAATTGATGCGAGCCGCGTTTTGGCTTCTTGTACATTGGTGAACATCTTAGGAAAGACATGGTCGTCTGGAACAATAGCGACAACCGGCAGGTTCTCATCGATTAATGCAATGGGGCCGTGTTTCATTTCCCCGCCAGGGTAGCCTTCGGCGTGGATATAAGAGATTTCCTTCAATTTCAGGGCGCCTTCGAGAGCAATCGGATAGTTGATACCACGGCCCAGATATAGGAAGTTAGTACTTCGGTAGAATTTTTTGGCGATCACGGAAATCAGTGGGTCCGTTTTTAGGGTTTGTTCCAATAGTCCTGGCATCTTGGTCAATGCCTGAATGTGATGGAGGCTTTCATCCGGTGAAAGGGTTTCACGTATGTTTGCTAGATAGAGGGCGAGGAGTTCGAGGGCCACGATTTGAGACGTGAAGGCTTTGGTCGAGGCGACACCGATTTCTGGGCCCGCATGTGTATAGATTGTGCCGTCGGCTTCACGTGTGGCCATGCTGCCAACAACGTTGCAGATGGCGATACTTGTAGCACCCTTGGACCGCGCCTCGCGAAGCGCCGCGAGAGTGTCGGCAGTCTCTCCAGATTGAGTGATTACGACTGCCAAGGTGTTTGTACCGCTTAGGGGATCACGGTAGCGATACTCAGAACCGTAATCAACTTCGACTCGTATGCGTGCCAGTGTCTCAATCAGAAATTTTCCGATGAGCGCAGCATGCCAAGATGTGCCACATCCAATGATGACGACCTGTTCGATCGCACGCAATGTCTCGTGCGGAATGTCTAATTCACCAAGATGAATGTCTGAATGTTCTCCGGAGACACGGCCAAGCACTGTTTCTTGGAGGGCTCTCGGTTGTTCAAAGATCTCCTTCAACATAAAGTGCTTATAGCCTGATTTTTCTGCCATGACGGGGTCCCATAGGACCCGTTGTGTTGGTTTCGACACACGGTGGCCCGCGTAGTCGGAGAACTCGACGCCATCGGTCGTAATCACTGCCATTTCTTCGTCGCCAAGGAAGACGACATCACGTGTATGCCCAAGAATTGCTGGTACATCCGATGCCACGAGAAATTCGTGGTCTCCGAATCCGACCACAAGTGGTGGACCGTTACGGACCGCAACAATTTTCTGGGGATCTTCCGCGTGGATCAACACCATCCCAAATAGACCACGAAGTTGTTTTAATGATCGGCGTACTGCATTTTCGAGACCATCCTGCTGGAGTTCGTGTTCGACGAGGTGTGCGATTACTTCGGTGTCGGTATCAGTCTCGAAAACATGATTGGAGGCTTGCAACTGTCTCTTGAGTTCGACGTAATTCTCAATAATTCCATTGTGCACCACGACAAGTCGTCCGGAGCAATCTCGATGCGGGTGAGCATTTTCTTCAGTGGGACGGCCGTGGGTCGCCCATCTTGTGTGGCCGACACCGTAGTCACCATCGATGGGTTCTGTCCGTACAATATGTTCAAGACGAGCGAGTTTTCCTGCACTTCGACGTACTTCAATTTCCCCATCTTTCACAAGGGCAATTCCTGCCGAGTCGTAGCCTCGGTACGCCAATTTTCGAAGCCCTTCGATCAGAATGGGCACCGGGGATTTAGTACCGAGGTAGCCGATAATGCCGCACATGGCTAACTATTATCCTAGACTTGAGGAACGTTAATCAGCGTCTTCTTTTGTTGTCCAATTTAGCTTATTCGCTTGACGACCACGAGCGATTCCAAGCGCGCCAGGGGGAACATCATCAGTGATACAAGAGCCCGCTGCCACGTAAGCTCCACGCCCGACGGTTACTGGAGCCACCAACTGTGTGCCACTTCCAACAAACACACCAGATTCTAGCGTTGTCTGGTGTTTGGTGGCTCCGTCGTAGTTACAGGTGATCGTGCCGGCTCCGATGTTTACTCCCGCCGCTACTAACGCATCACCGACGTAGCTGAGGTGGTTGGCTTTTGAACCAGTGCCGATCGTTGAATTCTTTATCTCCACGAAATTGCCTACGCGCACACCCTTCCCGAGGGTTGAGTCAGGCCTGAGATGAGCGAAAGGACCAACACGGGAACCTGTATCGATACTCGATTCGATAATGACGCAATGATTGTTCACTGTTACTTCATCTCCTAACGACGAGTCGAGAATGCGGGTCCCGCTATGGAGTTCACAACGGGAACCGATTACGGTTCGGCCCTCTAATGTCACCCCAGGATGAATTACAGTATCTGAGCCAACCACTACATCTCGTTCGATATAGGTTGTCGCAGGGTCCAAAATTGTCACACCAGCTGCCATTAGTTCTTCATTTTTGATTTGTCGCATTAGATTGCTCATTTCAGCTAGTTCGGCTTGACTGTTGACCCCCCGAATTTCGTGGGGGTTCTCGGATTCGGCGCTTTCGACGCGAAGCCGGCGCCGATGATAAACATTCAAGATAGCCGGGAGGTAGCGTTCTTGTTTTGGGCCGGCTTCTGGGATTTCATGGAGAGCAGAAAACAGAGGCTGAAGGTCGAAAGCATAGATTCCAGCATTTACTTCTTGAATGCGCCGCTGTTCCGGCGATGCGTCCGCCTCTTCAATAATCCGTGCGATTACACCCTTACTTCTAGCGACGCGGCCGTATCCATACGGCCGCTCAAGTTTGGCAGTCAGAAGCGTGGCGGACGCGGCTAACGATTCGTGGTGATTTACCAGATGCTTAAGAGTTGCGGAGGTAATCAGTGGAACATCACCGGACAGCACAATCAGCGTGCCGGATTTTCCCTCCATGGTCCGTTCAGCCTGAAGTAGCGCGTGAGCGGTGCCCTGCTGCTGCTTTTGATGAGCGAATTGCAGCTGTGGATAACCAATTGATCGAACGGCAGTTTCAACGCCCTCAGCTTGATGGCCAACGATGACGGTGATCGTCGTCGGTTCCAACGATGCCGCTGCCTTTAGTACGTGGTGAATCATCGGTTGGCCGGAGACTTCATGAAGCACCTTAGGCCTCGCCGCCTTCATGCGGATGCCTCTACCGGCGGCTAAAACAATTACGTGACGAACGGACATCCTTATTCGGAGTCTTTAGGAAGAGTGTCGTGTTTAGGGATCAGATGCAGGTGGTGGCTCGATAACCTCTTGGAACAGAGGGTCCTCTGACATTGATTCGAAATCTGGCTCCTCTTTCGCAAGGATTCGATTGTCGTCGTTTAGTGCGATCGCCCGGCTGAGATGATCGACTGCCGACTCATTATTGCCTTGAAGTGAGCAAGCCAAGGCAAGCAAATAATGCACTTTGTCATTATTTGGATCCATTGCCGCTACTTCATTTATTTCTGTAATCGCTTCATCGATCGAGTGTTCATTTAACGCTACCGTGGCAACCAAGAGTTTCTCTTCGATTGTTTGTGGTGCCTGGTGTTTTTGTGCTTCACGATCACACAACTTCAGGTAGAGGCTTGCTCGTTCGACCAGCTCTTGTTCTTCCGGATAGTCTGTGAGAATTTGTTGAAAAGTATTTCTGGCTTTTGGGAAACTATGTTGTTGGAGTGCCCCGATGGCTTTTTCATAAAGCTGGAAAGCGCGGCGGGCACGAGCCTGAAGCGCTTTCGTCGGCGTCGACTCTGACAACGGAGCACGTCTATTGTCCCCTCTTGGCGCATGGGCTGCTGCCTTCGAGGATGTGTTCTTTGAAGCAGTCTTATTTTTGGTTTGTTGTTTTGCCATCAGCTTTCGTCTCTTTAGACCCCGGAAACGTTACCAGAAAAATGTTGTTTGATTCAATCTGGTTCTTGAGATTCCAATTTGCTTTGTTCGATTTCTTGATAGACGACACGAGAAGAAACGCCGTGCTTACTTGCGACTGCACGCAGCGCGGCTCTACGAGATAAGCCAAAATCTATCAAATGACAGAAATCTTTGTGCATACAACCTATTTTAGTTTTTCCTTTCGGCTCCTTGGCTGATTTCTCTTTGTTTTTGACGACTATCGTAAATTCTCCCCTTGGTTCAGTTAACTTTTCGAGTACTAGAGAGATGGTCCCAAGAATCAGCTGTTCGTTGATTTTGGTAAGTTCACGGCACACTGCAATTTCTTGGTCGCCTACTGTTTCTCGGAGGTCTTCTAATGAATTTTTTAGGCGGTGGGGGACTTCGAAAAGAACAAAGGTTCGGTCGCCAATAAAAAGGTTCTCGTACCAGAGTTTTCTAGCGTTTGTCCGGCGGGGTGGAAATCCGACGAACGTGAAGGGGGCATCTGCCAGTCCGGAGGATACCAGAGCGGCGATAACTGCACTCGGGCCGGGGATTGATTGCACATTAAGTCCGTTTTTAATTGCGGCGGCAACGAGACGATTACCAGGGTCGGAAATCAAGGGAGTGCCGGCGTCGCTTACCAATGCAATTGTTTCTCCACGGGCCAATCTGGCAATCAACCTAGGCGTTTTGTGGTACTCGTTATGTTCGTGGAGACTAGTACGGCGTGTCGAGATTCCGTGGCGCGTCAGAAGTTTTGCCGAGTGTCGAGTGTCTTCGGCGGCGATGATATTCACGCTACTTAATACCCGGACGGCCCGAAAAGTGAGGTCTTCCAGATTTCCGATTGGGGTTGCGACGACGTATAGGGTCCCAGCTTTAAGCAGCACAGGAAGCACTCAGGAAGGAAAAAAGCCCTCCCCAAACCCGAAATGTTGAAGCGAGGGTATTGTACCATCAAGTAACCAGAATCGTTTTATTCAGTTACGTGAGAAAGAATTATGCGCCCGTCGACATCCGTACACGCCTCTGAGTTACTTACTCATTTCGTTGATGAGTACTCCAATTTTGTTTATGAAGCTTTTCCGACGGAGGCTTGCGCGGACGGCATCCATCTCCACGACGATCTTCTGGAAGATTTCGGGCGTTCCGCGATTGACCGCATCATTCGAGAGCTCGGCGGTTGGGCGAGGCGTCTTGATGGAATCAATCCCTCTGGTCTGACCAAAGAAGAAACGCTGAACCGGCGATTGCTAGGTGATTGCATAGGGAGCCGGCTGTATTCACTAGAGCAAACTCGTGAATGGGAACGAAGTCCCCTCTACTATGCCGACACCTTGCTGAATAGTTTGGCATCTCAGGTATTCATTGAATATGCAGACCTCCCAGCGAGGGCGCGACGAATCAGTTCGAAGTTACGCCAAGCGCCGCGATTACTTGAAGCTGCCCGAGAAAATGTGACGGAGTCATCCGGCTTGTTTGTCCGGGTTGGCATCAACGCTTTTGAGGACATTTTGCAGTTGGTTGAACGACAGCTTCCAAGCGCCTTCCGTGACTTGGCAGATATGCATCTCCTTAGTGATCTGGCGGATGCATCGGGGGAAACCATTGACGCACTGCGAAGCTATATAGGTCACCTTCGTGAGAACGTCGCGCCGCGGAGCCGCGCATCCTTCCGGCTTGGCTCAGAAATTTTCGGTGAGAAATTGCGTCTCGGTGAAGGAATTGACATCCCGCTTGAACGGTTGATACAAGTTGCGTTGACTGAATTGGGCGAGGTTCAAGAGGAGTTCCGGCGAATAGCGAGAGAGGTTGATCCCGACCCGTCGGAAGCGCTCAGAAAAGTTAAGAGCCACAAACCAGTTGACAGTAGCTCGATTGAGTTCGCTGATGCGCAAGTGAGAAAGCTCCGAGAATTTATTGAACGCAAACGAGTTGTGACAATTCCCGAAAACAAAGGTGTCGTGATTACTCCAACACCGCGTTTTTACCGACCTGGGTTCAAGTCAATCTGGTTGTCAGGGCCGTTTGAAACAACATCGACAATTGCGCGATTGAATATTATGCGTCTTCAACAGTCAGGGCCGGGAGATGAACAGGCAGTGGTCACCGAGGGGTGTGGTTATTCGTCGTTTGCCTCAATGTTGATGCAGGAAGTTTTCCCAGGGCGTTTCCTGAACTCTGAGCATCTCCGAAACATAACGACACGTCTACGAAAGTCACGTTTGTTCGCTGCAACTTCTTTTGTCGATGGGTGGGCGAATTACTCTGAACAGGTGATGCTAGAACAGGGTTTCGAGAGTAAGAGTCCGGAAGTCAAACTTGGACAGTTGTCCGAAGCTCTGATAGGTCTGTGCCGTACCATCGTTGGGATTAGATTACATACAGAGGATCTATCAGTTGAGCAGGGAATGAGGTTCTTCCGTGATGAGGCTTATCTAGATGAGTCCGATGCACGCGCCGAGTCGGAACAAGGAACTTTCGATTCGAACTACGTGCTCGGTGCTTTAGGTAGACAGATGCTCGTGAAACTGCGTCAGGATTGTGAAGCGGCACGGCCGGACAGTTTCGATTTGATGCGATTTCACGATCAATTGTTGGGCCAGGGTGCTCTTCCTTTTTGGATGCACCGAGCTTTGCTCCTCGGGTCAGGCACAATGTTGGATTGATGTTTGTCGAGTCGAATCTGACAGTGAATTGACCAATCTCGAGCCGTCGGATAGAGAAAAAAGAGTTAGAAGTAGGTTGAGTCGTTTCTTATGAACCCAACAGACGTACTTGCCAAATAGCATCGCTCGGTTCGAAAGTATCACCCTAAGGCACGTCAGTCCTAGAGCTATAGAGTGCGGACAACGCTCGGATGAAGGATTGCCAAAGTAGTGAAGGTGGATATGGGAATATCGATGGTGAAGCAATAAGTCAAGCGTCGTTCTCGAAATATTGACGTTGGTTCACTTGGCCACTACGATCAACTGTCCAGATTGTGTGAGAAATCGGTTAACCCTTTGGTCAAGCTAAAGATTCTCACTTTTGTCAGAACTAGCTAGTTGTCGAAAGTAATGTGATCTAGGCAATGCCTCTTTACGAATACGAGTGCGACAACTGCGGGCACCGTTTTGAACGGATCCAGAAATTTTCAGACGAATTGGTGTCTGCGTGTCCTTTGTGTGACGGGAAGGTTCGTAAGCTGGTTTCATCTCCAGCCATTCAGTTCAAAGGGACAGGCTGGTATGTCACCGACTACGCCGATAAGTCTCGTTCCGGTGGGGACGGCGAGCCTGGTGGAGATTCTTCTGACAATAAAGATGCGGAGAAGCCAGCCGGTAAGAAGAAAGACTCTGAAACAAATACACCCGCCACGGCTAATGCTTCCGATGCGACAACAAAGTCTCCTCCAAAGAAGAATTCCGGAAAGTCCTCGTCAACGTCGCCTGACTAGGTGCTTGTATCCTTATTTCGTGATACGTTCAAGGGCGGCTTCGATTGTTGGCGCAAATTCTGGATGTTTAAGGGCAAAATGAAGTGTGGCTTCGAGGAATCCGATCTTTGTACCCACATCCTGATGGGAGCCTTGTAGTTCCAGTGCGTAGATGGGGCGATCTTGAAGAAGTACTCGAAGTGCGTCGGTGAGTTGGACTTCGCTTCCGTGACCAGCTTTCGTTGATTCAAGTGCGTCAAAAATGTCTGGTGTGAGTACATAACGGCCAATGATGGCGAAGTTTGATGGGGCCTCGTCTGGAGTCGGTTTTTCCACGAGATCGATCACGCGGAAAAGATTGTCTCTAACGAATTCGGCGGTGATGATGCCGTATCGATCAACGGCATGAGAAGCAACCCGCTCGAAAAGTATTACTGGTGCTCTAAATTCGGAGAACACGTCAAGCATCTGTTTGATTGCAGGTGGGTCGCTGTCGATGACATTGTCCGGGAGCATGACCGCGAAAGGTTCGTTACCGACCGCAGGTCGACCTGTCAGGACAGCGTGGCCAAGGCCTAATGGCTTTTTTTGGTGAAGGGTAGTGACGGTTGCCATTTTCTTTAGTGAACGGACCGCAGTTAGCAATTCAGCATTTCCGCGTTCAGCCAGAATTCGCTCAAGTTCGGGTTGAGGTGCGAAGTGAGATGCAGGTTGAAGGCTGCCGGGATTCGTTATCAGCACGATATGGTCAAGGCCTGAGCGAACTGCTTCTTCTACGCCATATTGGATGATCGGTCGGTCAACAAGCGGGAGCAGTTCTTTTGGAACTGCCACGGTGATTGGTAGCAGTCGGGTGCCGAGTCCAGCCGCCGGAATAATGGTGGTGTGAACGGGTCTACTCGTCGCCATTGGGCTCGTGATCGTATCATTGGAGCTTTCATCCATGCTTGACTCAGGGCTTCTTCGTGAAAATCTCGCCGACGTAAGGGCGCGTCTAAGTACTCGAGGTGCTTCAACAGTGAGCGCCGTGCTTGACCGACTTGCCGATCTCGACAAAGAACGCCGAGCTATTCTGCCGTTGCTTGAACGGACGCGCCGAGAGCGAAAGGTCCTTGGCGAGCAGATTGCGAAGGCGAAGAAAGAAAAACAACCGGCGGATCACTTAATCAAAGAGGGCCAGTCTTACGGCACGCGGATCAAGGAGCAGGAAACGAAGCTAGAACGTGTCGAAACAGAACGCCGAACTCTATCACTCTCGTTACCGAACATACCTCACGAAAGTGTGCCGATTGGCTCATCGGACAAGGAGAATCAAGAAGTGCGTCGTTATGGTGACCGACCTTCATTTGATTTTTCGGCACGCCCCCATTGGGAACTTGGTCCGACTCTTGGAATTCTTGATTTTGAGCGCGGGGCGAAAATTGCGGGTGCGCGTTTTACAGTACTTGCGGGTGCTGGCGCACGTCTCAGTCGAGCTTTGATTGACTTCATGCTCGACCTGCATTCGACAGAGCACGGCTACACAGAAATCGAACCACCGTTCTTGGCGAACACGGAATCCCTTATCGGGACCGGCAATCTCCCAAAATTTGAAGCCGATCTGTTCAAGGTTGCCGGGGATTGGGACCTCTACTTAATTCCTACCGCTGAAGTGCCGCTCTGTAATTTGCACCGGGAGGAAATCCTCGATGAGCACGTGCTTCCCCTTCGCTATGCAGCATATACGCCTTGTTTTCGAAGTGAAGCTGGTTCGTACGGCAAGGACGTCCGAGGCCTAATTCGCCAGCATCAATTCGATAAAGTTGAATTGGTAGCGTATGTTCATCCGGAACAGTCCTATGACGTTCTAGACGAACTTACAGGGCACGCGGAAGAGGTACTCCGGCGCTTACAGTTACCGTATCGTACAGTGAGTTTGTGCACCGGCGATATGGGTTTTGCTGCAGCAAAAACCTTTGACCTTGAGGTATGGCTTCCAGGCCAGGGAGCGTATCGAGAGATCTCGTCGTGCAGTAATACGGAGTCATTTCAGGCACGTCGCGCGAACATCCGGTTTCGGCGGGATGGGAAGGGAAAGAGTGAGTTCGTTCATACGCTCAACGGGTCAGGTGTTGCCGTAGGTCGAACTCTGATAGCGATTCTTGAGAACTATCAGCAGCGTGACGGGTCGGTGGTTGTTCCAAAGGTTCTTCAACCCTTCATGCGTGGCTTGGAGGTAATTGAGCCAGCTATATGATGACGTTGTTGGGATTTAGTAGCTGTGGACATGGGTCCAATCAGGAGGGATGGCCGAGCGGTTGAAGGCGGCGGTCTTGAAAACCGTTAGCGGGGCAACTCGCTCCAGGGTTCGAATCCCTGTCCCTCCGCCACCTTAATCATCAGTAAAGGGAGGGTGAATGAGCGACACTTATTACTCTGGCGAAGATCTGAAACATTTTCCTGACATTGGAAAAAACCAGCCGGAACTTGCCGAGAAATTTTTTGCTTGGTATAACGCGGTATTTGCGGACGGGGCGCTTTCTGCTAGGGAGAAATCTCTGATTGCTCTTGGTGTGGCCCATGCGGTCCAGTGTCCATATTGCATTGACAGTTACAGTTCGGACGCCCTTGAAAAGGGAGCGGATTTAGATCAGATGACAGAAGCCGTGCATGTTGCTTCAGCGATTCGCGGTGGTGCCTCACTAGTGCATGGCGTACAAATGCGGAGACATGTTGCCTGTGTTGGCATGTGATAGTTCATGGGTAAGGTGCTTCCATCGCTGATGTCACGAAACTCGTCGCTCGCGTCGCCACGTGAGCAACTCGCGACGCTACACCGGCTGTCGTTGGACAAGGATTTCGCTACGGTGCTTGCGAGTGATGGGCTGTATCCCCTGCGACCGACCGCTATTGAAATTCTTCAGATCAACGTCGGGAAGTTATGTAATCAAACGTGCTTGCACTGTCACGTTGATGCGGGACCAGATCGACGGGAAGTAATGACCCAAGAAACAATGATGCTGTGTCTCGAAGCATTGGAGCGAACATCAATCTCAACAGTTGATATCACTGGCGGTGCGCCGGAGCTGAATCCGAAGTTTCGATGGCTTGTTGACCAGTGCGTGGCGCGCGGACGCCAGGTGATCGATCGGTGTAATCTCACAGTCCTTGATCTTCCGTCGCAATCTAATCTCCCAGAGTTCCTTGCTGAACGACAGGTGGAAGTTGTCTGTTCGTTGCCGCATTATCGGCAACTCAATACTGATAAACAAAGGGGTGACGGAGTCTTTGAGAAATCGATTAAGGGGTTGAGAAAACTGAACACTCTCGGTTACGGAGATGAAGGGTCAGGGTTACGATTGGTGCTGGTAACGAACCCTGTTGGCGCGTATCTTCCAGCGCAGCAATCGTCGTTGGAAAAAGAGTGGAAGCGGGAACTCGACCGGTTGTATGGAATCCGGTTCACTGCGTTGCATGCGATTACCAACATGCCCATTAGCCGTTTTCTTGAATGGTTGGTTGACTCATCCAATCTTAGTGACTACATGGAGCGTCTAGTCTCGAGCTACAATCCAGCCGCCGCACGTGGGGTAATGTGTCGAAATATGCTGTCAGTAGGTTGGGATGGAACGCTTTTCGACTGTGATTTCAACCAGATGCTAGAACTCCCTGTGTTGAATCCAGCACCAAGGCATATTTCGGATTTCGATTTTGAGCTCCTTTCCTCACGTTCTATCGCGACCGACCGCCACTGTTTTGGTTGCACGGCCGGTGCTGGATCAAGTTGTTCAGGTGCGACTGCGACGTAACGGTGCATGTCGGATTCTTGCTGGAATTGCCTTAGGGCGAGTGGTCTCTAATGGACTTCCATTTCATTGGATATGTTTGTGCGTCGAAGTTTTAAAGCCCTTCGGGCAGAAAATTTCTAGTTTGTACTCAGCGCTTCGTACAAAAGCCGGGAAAATCATGCACATTTCTTTTTTTCATGACACGCTTGAGCAAGACGACGGCCAAGTGAATAGGCTGAAATTGTGAGAACTGGTGTTACCACCTCATGTGAATTTGTAACGCCTGTGGAGTCGAGGTTAATCAATACCGATACTCCAACTAAAGACCGAACTTTCCCGGAGGGAGGCTCGACGCTGTGAGTCGGAAACTATGGTGGATGGTTGCACTTGGATTCGTCTCTGTGGTCTCGGTATCCGCCCAATCGGGTTGGGGTCGATCTGACGTTCCTTACGATGGAGAAGTAACGTTCGTGCGGTTACGATGGACAACTGGAACCTTCGGCGTTCCAGTTTTTCAACGGGGTTTCAATATGTGGATGCATGAATTTCCTAGAGGTGAACAGAACTTGATGGCGGTGTTAGACGACGTTACAACCATTGCCGGAAAAACTGACGGAAGTCTTATTCTCACACTCGATGACCCTAATTTGTTCAAGTACCCGATCGCCCTAATGCAGGAGCCTGGTTTCTGGGTGATGACCGACGAGGAAGCCGAGGCTCTTCGAGCCTACTTCCTTAAAGGTGGGTTCGTAATCTTTAATGATTTTGAAACTGATCAATGGGCAAACTTTGAAGCGCAGATGAAGAGAGTGATCCCAGGTGCGCTGTGGATCAAACTCGACCAGACACATCCGATCTTCGAGTCTTTTCTTCGGGTTGAGCAAATCGATTTTCCTCACCCAGTTAATCACCATTTGTACGGCTTCCGGCCAGAGTATTTTGGTTTGTTTGAAAATAACGAACCTACGGGAAGACTGATGGCGATCGCTAACTACAATACCAATTTAGCAGAGTATTGGCAGATGGCCGGATCAGGATTCTTTCCGATCGAGGCTTCGAATGTCGGGTTTCGGCTCGGTGTCAATTACATGGTTTACGGGTTGACACATTAGTATCGATTTATCGCTTTGCTACCCAAGCATACAGGGCGGGCGATGCGAAGGTTGAGCTGCTACCGGCCGTTTTTAACGCTGGTGGCTGTCGGCTCTGGAACGTATTAGATTGAGTTGCGGAAACTGAGTTCTACCGACGAAGGTCACGCCCTTCGGATTCGAGAACCCTGGCCCCACGCAGGATCCCGGCTAGGCCGATGTTGCCTTCATGGCAGGCGTATTCAAACAAAGTTCCATCCGTTCGTCTGAATGGCATTAGAGCGGTATAGGACCCCGTGTAGACCGCTGGGTCGGTCACTGTGAATTCATATGCAACAGTGTCAGAATCAAGTCGTGTGAGGCGCTCGACGAGGTGCATGTTAGGGCCCGTTCCACGGCTTTGACCGCCTCGAAAGCTGGTTGTTTCGATGACGAGTGTCTCATTTTCCCAATGACCTCGAGAGTCTCCGGCGTATTGAGCAAGTGTGCCGTGCGCTCGTCCATCAAGAGGAATGATTCGGACGTTGTGAACCATTTCGTTTAGGATCGCGACGTATCCGGGAGCTTGGAAGATTTGAACGTTGTTGTTGTAAGCTGCGGAAGTCATTGGTGGTCCTGAGTTGAAGCCCATTATGCAGCGATCGAATAAACTTCGGTCTTCGTAAGAATCGTAGCGATGTTGTTCCTGATATGCGCGTCTTTCTTGATTGTTTTCACGAGCTGTTTCCGTAAGCGGAGGCAACCTTCCATCGGTTGGGTCGATGATGAGCGACGTCCGCTTGTCTGAAGTTAACTCGACGCCTCGTTCGTACCAAAACTCATTGTAGGAGAGAACGCCGCCAGCGGTACGTGGCTGGTAGCCGGCTGTTGGCGCACCCGCTTCAGGGTCGAAGAGATCTCGATTTAGCCGTGTGCGTTCTGATGCTTCAAAAGCGGCGGCTTCCTCTACGCCAAGTTGAGTCTTCCCTTCTAGAGCTGTTGGACGCTGTAAGGGGGTAAGTGTGCGAAAGGTGAAAGTGCCGGAGATATCTGGGTGACCGTCGGGCGTTCGCATTTTGGCCCCTGTTGACTGAGCAGCCACCGCCATAGGAACTAAGACCGTGAAAGCCAAGTTGCACAAAACTGATAGAGAGAAGCACCTGTTTGTCATTTCACACCTTCTATTGTGACGAGAGTATTTCTGGCGAAGTTCCACGAAATTAGTTGTTTTGCTATGGGATGCTAGCTTCGTTGTTCGTCTAGCTGTGAGTTTCCTTGACTAAACAATAAATGCCGGCATATTTCCGCGCAAGAGGACAGCCGGTTTCTGCGTTGTTAAACAACCCCGGTTGACCATAGAAAGTAGACGACTGCCATCGCGGTCACGCCGTTCAGAAATGTCACACCCCCAAACGAGATAAGCGCCGCCTTCAATGACATACGTGACAAGGATGCACAGACCCAAAAGTAACTCGAGTTTACGTGTTTGACAATCATAGAACCAGAAGCGCCGGCTAACATTGTTGCTTCCGGACTCAAACCTAAAGTGTTCATCATCGGAGCCGAAACCGACGCCGCGGTAATCACGCCGACAGTCGTCGATCCCGTGATCATGTTACCGACCACCCCAAGAACAAAGGGTAAGAAGATGGCAGGCATACCGGTGGAAGCCACTGCGTCGGCAATAGAAGTAACCGCAGGTGTTTCTCGCAAAATCTGGCTGAGCGAGCCCCCGAGTCCGGTGACCATGATAATCATTGCCGACGCACGAAGTGCATCCTCGACCCATTTTCCTGTCCGCGTCGTAATTTGGTCGGCGGTAGTGTTTCTGTAGGCAAGGAGAATGCCGATACAAAGTGCAACAACAGGCCATCCAAGATAACGCATAGCAATGTTCACGATATGACTAGGTGGCAATGTTAGGGTGGTCACACTCTGCCCGGCGATGAGAACGAGCGGAATGAGGATCGGAGAAAAGGCTCGCCACGTTGACGGCAATTCAGATTCTTTGCCGAGTTCTGTGAACGATTGACCGACAAACTCTCGAGACGGCGGCGATACGATATGCGGACCAACGGTCATGGCGTAGACCCACCCCGCGAGAGACGCGATTAGAGTCACCAGGCTACCAAAGAGAATCACTCGTCCGATGTCTGCACCGACTAGGGCGACAGCGGCGAGTGGGCCTGGCGTTGGTGGCACCATGGCATGGGTGAGTTGCATTGCGCCAACAAGTCCAGTGGCCATGACACTCATATTTGACCCACTAGTAATAGCGGCTGAATGGACGAGTGGATTAAGGATTAGGTAACCGACATCAGAAAAGATGGCTAGACCGATCACAAATCCACTCAGAGTCAAAGCCAAAGGCATGCGGGTTTCACCAATCCACTGGATCATGGATCTAGTGATCCGTTCGATTCCACCCGTGTGTTTCAATGATTCCGCTAGGATTGATCCCAGCACGATAACGACGGCGATACTCTGAACTGTCCGACCGAAGCCTTGCTCAAAAGCCCTAATGAAGGCCTCTTGATCGAGGCCAGGAACCAAAGCAAAGAGCAAGATTGGCACGAGGAGCGCGAGAAAAACATGCCACTTAAGCTTCGCGATCAACAGGAATAGCAAGCAATGCGACGACAGCAGTAAGTCCGGCGAGTGCTGCGAATGCGCTCTCGGTAATCATTGTGTTTGCCAGTCCTCAAAAATGTCTCGTGGAGTTTAATCTTGGTATCGTGTCAGAGTACTCCGAATGCGTCTTTGTTCCAATTATGTTAGCGTCCACCCAAGGTTGCACAGCCAAAACCTGAGTGGGGCCGTGAATTTTCTTGTAACTCATGTTTATGGCTATGTTTAGGACCGTCCTCAAGTGCAAGGAGTTAGGATATTGGTGTTGTTCGAGTCTTCACAGAACTTTGACGAAACATCACAGTGGAAATGACTAGAAACATACGTGGCCTTTCATTTTGTATGGTGCTCGTTGCGGCGGCTTGGTTTGTGCGAGGCACTCTGGGAGAGAGCTTTTGGCTATTCGCACATGCGCAGGTGCCGCCAACGGTGTCAGAACCGTTGCTGGAGTCAACACTCGCCGAGGACTATGCGCGCGTACGTCTTGACGATGACTTCGAAGCACTACGGGTTTTCAGGCCGGCCCATGAATTCTGGCAGCACATCTTTACGATTCCAGATGGCAACATCATTTTCGGCAGTGCAGAGGACGGGCGCCTTTTGGTCACGTTTCCGACTCGGGGAAATTGGGTAAAAGACGGAGTCTGGGAAAATCCAGAATATGCAGGCATTATTGCCGGACAGCGATTGTCAAGACGGTTAGCACAACGACGGAACGAATTGGAACAGTTGTTGGCCCCAGTGGTCGGTGGTGTGATTCACAATCCGACGAGAGGGCGGTTTCTCTCGCCGCATGCTCAGCGATTCGGTGGCTTCTTGGGTGAATGGGGAGATATTTATGAACGTTTTGCGGTTCCGGCGGAGGTTGGGCTCTCTCAAGCTATCGTCGAGTCCGGACTGAATGGCCGGGCTCGTTCGCGGGCTAGGGCACTTGGTTTGTGTCAGTGGCTCCCAAGAAATTGGAACTTCCTTAAACGGCTGTCGCCTTATGTGATCGAGGGTTACAATCAGACCACCCAAGCGCCCTATTGTGCTGCTTACCTCACGATTCTAGCCACGATGTATGGCAGTTTTATTCCAGCGCTTTCTGAACACCATGCGGGCGGCGTAAATGTCGGTCGAGTTGTGATCAACGGAAAGCGATTGGGCGGGTCGGATATACGTGAACAGTACTTGATTGGTTCGGATTTTGCGCGTGACCTCCGGGCAATTTCTATACGTCGTTTCCGGGCTCTCTTCCGTACCTACGGCAACCGTTCGGCTCTCTACGCAGAAATGGTGTTTGGCAACACGATCAATGTACAAGAGATGATGGAAGAAATTCCGCAAACGAAGATTTTTGCGATGCGCGTTTCTCGCAATGTTACGTTGTCTGAGGTTGCAGAACGCACGGGTTTGTCTCGCGACGAGGTGAAACGCTTTAATCCGGCTTTGGTTCGGCGGGTTCCAGCTAGGGCAAATCTCTACCTCCCTTTATACATGCCAGAGTTCGGTTCCGATGTAGCGTTCTGGCATCGTCCCGCTAGTCCAGAATATGCGGCTGCACTCGACGATTTTGTCCGTCTTGATGCTTCTGTTGATCGTTGGCACGAATCATCGTTTCAACCAACCCTCCGAGAATTTCGAACTCGTTTCGAGAGCACTGGTACCGAAGAAGGCACGGTCATGGCTACTGTGCTGACTTATGTAATGCAGGATCTAAGCACAAGTCGCCGAGGAGCGATTTTGGAAGAGTTCCGAAACAGTGACCGGGTCCGCGAACTGTTTCAGCGGGGTGTCCGCGAACTGTCCACTAGTGCTGGTTCTTGAAATGCGACGGGTGCTGCTCATTTTTTCGTTGCTTTTGGCTATTGCGGCGCCGTCACATGGACATCCGGCGCCCTTTAGTTTTGTTGATTTTAAGCTCCAAGACACGACAATTACCGTTACCGTCGTGGCGCATGCTTGGGATGTGGCTCACGAACTGGGTATTGAGCCGCCTGAACGCGTACTCGATGAAGCGCTCTTAAGAAGCGGAGCTGAACGTTTCGAAAATATCTTACGAGAGCGCTTAAACCTGACGACCGATGAAAGACAAGTAGTTCTTGAGCACTGGTCGATCGGCGAGCCCTTGCGAGAGCGACAGGCCATTCGGTTTCAATCTACTCTTTCACTCGACTCCGTGCCTGGCGTTGTGGGCTTGTCCGCCGATTTGTTTCCATATGACCCTCAGCACCAAACGTTTCTTAATGTTTATGAAGGTGATGCTCTAGTTTCTCAAGCTATTCTCGGCGAGGCGCAGAAAAATTACCAATACTTCGTTGGCAATCGCCAGGGCCGATGGGCAGTAGTGAAAAAATTTATTCCGGCGGGTGTCCACCATATTCTCATCGGTCCTGATCACCTGCTTTTTCTCATCGGTCTTCTTCTGCTGGGTGGTACTGTACGGCAGCTCTTGCTAGTTGTCACAGGTTTTACCGTCGCCCATAGCGTTACGCTGTCTCTCGCAGTGCTCGATTTTGTAGCCCCTCCTGGACGCATAGTTGAGCCGGTGATTGCATTGAGTATTGTGTACGTTGGAGTAGACAATTTGATGGCCCGAGGTGGCCGTGATGTGCGTGTTTGGATAGCAGGAATTTTTGGACTTATTCACGGGTTTGGTTTCGCTAGTGTGCTTCGCGAAATGGGATTGCCGACAGGGGCGTTGGGATGGTCACTGTTTTCGTTTAATCTAGGTGTTGAAATTGGCCAGTTGGCTGTGGCTATTACTGCTGCCTCCGCGTTGATGTTGTTGAAGGTAAAGAGTGTTGTTGCAAGTCAGAGGGTCGCCGTTGTTGGATCGATTGGTGTTGTTATCGTTGGGTTGTTCTGGTTCGTTGAAAGAGTCTTCTTGGACCCACTATGAGTCAGACGCAACTTATTGGCCGTCGATGCTCATCGGGAGATTCACCACTTCCTAGTGCACGGTGATGACATAGACGGATGTTTGCTCTCCAAGAATGTTAACTTTCGCTAGTTGTTTTCCGCCGTTATTGTGGTTGCTTTTTGTTGATATTGCTGATGAGCGAAATCGACCGTCTGTGTGATTCTGGAGGAATCTGAATGTCGTATCGATTCGTTGGACCGTCGTCGGTGCGGAGGGTCATAACACTGACGTTGTTGTTTTCGGCCTTCGTGAGTGGTAGCCATTCTGAACGGGTCTTGAGTACTGAGTGGACATTGGGACGAACACTTGACGGCCAACCAGATCTCCAGGGTGTCTGGGCTAACAATAGCGCGACACCTGTTGAACGGCCACGGTATCTTGCCGATACAGCGGAGTTTAGTGATGAGGAGCTAGCGGAAGTGGAAGCTAGATATGCAGAACTCTTCGCAAGCGGAGCGAGTGATGCGGCTTTTGCGGATAGCGTGTTTGAGGCGGTGCTCGAAGACGGTGTTCAGTTCACCTCACGGGATACTGCCACCGGCAACTATAATCAGTTTTGGCTCGTCGGACGTGAATTCGAGAAGCGGACCTCGTTGATTGTCGATCCGGTGGACGGACGTATTCCTCCGTTGACTAAAGTGGCGCAGGAGCAGTTGGACCTGCGGGTCAAATATCTGGAGAGCCATCCGGCAGACACGTGGGAGGACCGGCGCTTAAGCGAACGTTGCGTAACGTTTGGGTTGCCGAATCTGTTCGCTGGTTACAATACCTATTACCAAATATTGCAGACTTCAGAATATTTTGTGATTCTGTCAGAAATGATCCACGACGTTCGCATCATCCCGTTGGACGGACGGCCTCCGATTGGAGGGTCTATTGGACAGTGGCACGGAGACTCTCGGGGTTGGTGGGAGGATGAGACCCTTGTCGTCGAGACCACCAACTTTTCCATGAAGAGTGAAAGCCCGTTTCCTTTATATCGACGAGTTCGGCCCTCAGGAAAAAACTTGCGTTTGATGGAGCGCTTTACTCGAGTTGGACGTAATTCCATCGAGCACGAGTTCACCGTTGAGGATGGCACAACGTTTACGCAGCCGTGGTCGGCCATGATTCCGCTTAAAAGGAGTGAAGACCCTCTTTTTGAGTACGCTTGCCATGAAGGGAATATTGGAATGACTGGAATTCTGGCGGGCCATCGGGCACAGGAGTAGATGTGCGTCAATCTTCTGCGCTAACCGATGGGGAGGGTTAAGCGAACTAGTTTTTAGTGCGAGGAAATAACGCGCTTGCTAGTGGTTTGCCGAAAGGGTCGGATGGCTATATATCGTGATAAGAACGGCATTGAGAGTGAGTACGAATCGGTTCCGTTGCCGACTCACGAAGTTACGGACGCAGTTCCGTTGGCGGCCCGTATTGTCGCAAGGAAGGCGGCAAGAAAGCCCGTTTCGGTCTACGAGGGAACCGATGGCGCTGAACTCATTAGACAGCCGCGCAGCCATCGCCGGAAATGGACAGACGCCCAGTGGCTCGCGTTTGAAGAACATTGTCAACTTGAGACCGATCTACTTCAAGGAGAAGAACCGATGGCTTCTGCTTTGATCATCAAATCGGATTCGTGACGCTGAACTCTGGTTCATCGTAGTTGATCGCTGGAAAAGAAAAATAAGACCAAAACGTATTCGGTTCCACAAATTATGGATGTTGAATTACGAAAAATTCATGTAGAAGCAAAATTCTTTAACAAAGGAGGTCAGGCATGAAACGTCGATTTCTGATGAGTTTGTCGGCAGCTGTACTGTTAGTGTCGCTGGGGTCCGGCCCAGCAAAAGGACAGAGCGATGTAAAGCGCACGCCGTGGGGCGCGCCAGATTTGCAGGGAGTTTGGGATTTTCGAACAATTACACCACTCCAGCGTCCAGAGGACTTGGGTGAGCAGGCGTTTTTGTCCGAGGAGGAGGCCGCGAATCTCGAGCAGGAGGCGGTTAATCGGGATGCACGGCTTCTAGCGGCCGACGCGACGCGAACAGAAGCAGGAGGCAGAGTTGGGGCGTACAACAATTTTTGGATGGATCGAGGCACTAATGTGGTTGGCAATCGACGAACGTCGCTGATCGTTGATCCACCGAACGGACGATATCCACCGCTAACTGCCCGAGCGCAGCGACTTGCGAACGCACGGCGGGGATATCGACAGGAACATCCAGCCGACACATTTCTTGACCGTAGCGCGTTCGACCGTTGCATTCTCGGCTTCAATCAGGGTCCACCGATGACACCGGGTGGCTATAACCAGAATATGCAGTTATTCCAGACGCGTGACCATGTGGTGGTACTTAATGAAATGGTTCACGACTCACGGATCATTCCGCTAACTGGTGGACCTCAGCCAGGTATTGAGTCTTGGACTGGCGAGTCTCGTGGGCGATGGGAAGGCGACACACTAGTTGTAGAGACAACGAACTTTAGTGACAAGCACAGTTACCGAGGTTCAACGAAAAACCGTAAGTTGGTAGAGCGGTTTACTCGCGTTGATGCTGACACTTTGCTCTATGAGTTCACGGTCTCTGACCCCGCAACGTGGACAGCACCTTGGACGGCAGAGGTGCCGATGCGGCGAAATGAGTTGGCGATGTTTGAGTATGCTTGCCACGAAGGAAACTACTCATTGGAAGGTATTCTCGGTGGAACCCGAACTGACGAAAGAAAAGCCGCGGCGGGTCTGGAATAGGACGTAAAAAGGGGGAGCGAGTTGGACACGACTGCTACAACTCGCTCCCCCTATGTTCTTGTCTTGAGACGGGAGACGGTTAATGGCCTGCCTGAGACGTTGTATCTCCAGGTAATGCAAACGCTGCAAGGGAACCTGGGACCGTTCCGCCTTGCCCGACCTGCACAATGATGAACTGACGTCCATCATGCTGGTAGGTCATCATCCCGTATTGTCCTGGTGCTGGAAGATCAATGCTCCCGATTTTTTCGCCGGTCCTTTTGTTGTGAGCATTGAGTACCGCGGGGCCGTTCATGCCCTCTGTTGCCAGCAGCAGACTGCCGGTCGTCATCAATATGGCTTTACCGCGCGGGGTGCCAACGCCCGTGAGGTCGATATCTTGTAGGGCAGGATGCCGTTTCATCGGTTCTGAGGCTTCCCCGACTGGAACGGCGAATACGTGCTCCCCGGTGTTCATGTCGATGGCGGTAATCTTGCTGTAGGGCGGTTTATAAATAGGCAAGCCCTGCGGACCAGCCCACCCAACACCGCCACCCTGAACCCAATCGGAAATAGTCACACCAGTTGTCGTGCACTCGCCAGAATCGGAGGTGCAACCGTGAGTGTCCCCGTCGACATCCGAACCCGGTTGTACCGTCCGTCCCGAGCATCCGGGGCCGTTCGCTTGATACAGATAACCTGTCTCTGGGTCCAGTGTTGCAGGATGAGTAATGTTCAGACCTCCTGCGCCGCAGGCGACCCAACCCTTTACGGATTCATTATGGTTATTCGGAAGCGGGGGCATGTATGGGCCTCCGACTCGGAACTGATTCAGGATTTCAACGGCTTCACGCCTAAGCTCAGGCGTGAAGTCAATCAGCTGGTCTTCAGAAAGTCCAAGCGGGTTGAGCGGGGCCGGTTTCGTGGGAAAGGGTTGAGTCGGCGAGAGTTGTTCGCCTGGGACAATTGATGCAGGAACGCTGTGTTCCTCAATCGGCCAGACTGGCTCACCCGTTTCACGATTGAAGGCAAAGGTCATCCCTTGTTTGGTTGTCTGGATGACCATGGGGACGTCTTTACCTTCGACAGTTACGTCGACCAAGATGGGGACATTCGGCAGGTCATAGTTCCAGATGGGATGATGAACTGTCTGGAAGTGCCATGCTCGCTGGCCAGTGGCTACGTCGAGGGCAATGATGCTAGTACCAAACAAATTATTTCCTGGTCTAAACCCACCGTAATAGTCAATTGTCGGGGCGTTAGTCGGTATATAGACGATTCCCCGGTCCAGGTCTGCCGACAAAGGGGCCCAGGATGAAACATCACCCGTCCACTGGTATGCATCATTCTCCCAAGTATCGAAGCCGAATTCACTTTCTGACTGCGGGATAATATTGAACTTCCATTTGTGTTCTCCAGTTCGCGCGTCGTAAGCGAGAATGTCGCCCGGGACATTTTCGATGCGAGACTGACTGTATCCCTGTTCATGCGAGTTTCCAACGACCACAGTGCCATTGACGACAATGGGTGGCGAAGAACTCGTTATATAACCCTTACTCATTGGGAGACCTTCGTAGACGTCATAGTCATGTCCAAGATCAGCGAGAAGGTCGACAACTCCTGTTCTTGGGAAGCCTTCGATTGGCACGGGCGTGCCAAAGCCTTCAAGGTGTTCGCCGGTTTTGGCATCAAGCGCATGTAGAAAGAATGCCGGCGTGATCACGTAGATGACACCGCGCCCATCAATTTCTGCATAGCCGACGCCTTTGCCGTAACTTGCACGCATCGATTCTTCCCACCGGCGGGTACTGGGTTCGCGATAAGTCCACAGTGTTTCCCCAGTCGCCGGGTCGATGGCAGCAACCGTGCGTCGATACCCAGCTACGGTATAGAGGACGCCGTTAATGAAACTCGGGGTAGAACGGGACAAATAGTAAGGATGCGGACTGAAATTGTCGCCGCGCCAAACCCATTGAAGCTCAAGATCTTGAAAATTTGTCGCGTTGATTTGATCCAACGGCGAATAGCGGGTTCCCCATGCATCACCGCTCTGATAACGCCATTCCCCATTCGGTGTGCCGCGTTCGGTTTGAGCAGCCGTGAATGCCGGCATTGTTAAAAGAAGACCGACGGTTACCGCGAAACCGAATACGATGCGGTTGTGCTTCGAATTTGCTCTCATTTACTTCCCCTCCCCGAGTGGAACCTTAAACGGATCTCAAGGACAAACCAGTAGCATACTGGTAGGTAGGCGATTAGCGCTACGATTGATTTTCTGGGCGCAAAAAATGTTCACATTAGATTTAATTGTGCCTGGCTTGAGGTTGGAATCCAAAGTAATGTGAGATTCCAAATAATTTCGCTAGAGGTGCGTGTGAACCGAAGAATACTAGAACTCGTTGATAGTTCGGAGTTAAACCACGACACCCATAAAAATAGAAGATTTAGTTCCGATGGGATACTTCGGATCTGTCAGAGAATGAAATGCTCGTTAGGACTGGTCACTTTGTTGCAGTTGGTGCTTTGTGTCCCGGTGTCTAATTGGGCACAGGAAGTAGCGACTGAAGTTGGAGCAACTGCGACGCTCGAGCAGGAGGAATTCTTCGAAAAGAGTATTCGCCCCCTACTCGCGGAGAATTGTCACCAGTGTCACAGTAGCTCTGTTGACGTTCCCTTTGGAGGACTTCGTCTTGATAGCCGCTCTGGGCTTTTGACCGGTGGCGATTCCGGTCCGGCGCTTATTCCAGGGCGTTCAAACGACAGCGCGATAATCCAACGCGTGCAAGGACGACCGGGACTAATGCCTCCGACTGGACGTCTCGATGACGAAGAAATTGAAGCTTTAGTTAGATGGGTGGATATGGGTGCTCCATGGCCAGTCACTAGGGCATTCGAAGACATACCAGATCCCTCGGCCCCTTTTGACTTGGCCCAGCGGAAACAACGGCATTGGGCCTGGCAGCCTATTCAAGTCGTTGACCCTCCGACAATAAATGACCCGGTTTGGACAGCCACGCCAGTTGATCGTTTTGTGTATGCGGCCCTTGATAATCGGTCACTTGAGCCGGCGCCGGCAGTCGGCCGTTACGCGCTTATTCGAAGACTGTCATTTGACCTACGAGGTCTTCCGCCAACACCAATGGAAGTGGCGCGTTTTGTCGCGAATGAGTCGCCAGCCGCGTACGAGGCTTTAGTGGACCGGTACCTGGCATCACCGCAGTTTGGTGAACGATGGGCACGGCATTGGATGGACCTTGTTCGATACAGTGAATCGCACGGTAGTGAAGGGGACCCAGATATCCCTTATGCCTGGCGATATCGTGATTACCTTATTCGTGCATTTAATACGGATGTGCCATACGACCAGTTGATTCGTGAACATCTAGCGGGCGACTTGTTGGCGCCACCACGGCTTAATTCTGACCTACAGCTGAATGAATCAGTTCTTGGCACCGCGCATTTCCGGTTGGTGGAACATGGCTATCAACCCGTCGACCCTTGGGAAGACCGGGTTAAGTGGACGGACAATCAGGTCGATGTCGTGTCGAAAGCGTTCATGGGATTAACTGTGTCATGTGCAAAGTGTCACGATCACAAGTTTGATGCCATTAGTCAAAAAGATTATTACTCGCTGTTTGGCACATTGTATGGCGCACGTCCCACACAACGAGCAATTGATGCTCCAAGAGTTCTTGCGACGAACACAGTGGAACTCGCAAAGTTGAAGCAAGACATTCGATTGAAGCTTGGTGACGTCTGGATGTCGGAGGTTGCCGAACTCAGCGAACGATTATTGGAGCAAGTCAAAGCACCGGCGGCAACAGATCCAGATCGCTTGAGCTCGTCTGAATCCGTTTCCGACGGCAATGTTCTGGAAGCATTGCATACACTAGAGGGGGCGTCCGACTTTAAGCGAGCATGGCGTGAACTCCGGGATGCGTGGGTTGCGGAGCGTGTCGACCGTGAACGCTTTAATGCAGATCATTTCGATACGGCGTGGGATTTCGCGAGTGGAGACTATTCCACGACGGTAGGTCACGGCGTTGGGCGCCCAGATGTCCCGTCCGCACCCGGAGAATTTTCCGTCGAACGTCGAGGCGATCTTCTACTCCGTCGAATTTATCCTGGTGGGGTGTATACGCACTTACTATCGACCAAACATGGAGGTGTCATCCAGACGCCACGTTTTCGGATCGATAGTGACTACATCAGTTTGCGAGTGCTTGGCGGGGATCTTAGCTTTGCGCAGGTAATCATCGAAAATTATGCGGTCCCCCGCGGTGGTATCTATCACCTTCGGTACAGCCCAAAAGCTGACGAGATGGCGTGGGCCCAATGGGACGCCACATTTTGGAAGGGGTTTACGGCGTACATCGAGTTCGCGACCCAAGATGACGTTACGCGGTTTCAATATGATTCAGAGGACGCGGCACTCCGGAATCGACCGACTCGTCGGGAGGATGGACGATCTTTTATTGGCGCCAGTCAGATCGTGTTTCACGACAAGAAGGTAACGCCGCGTGACACGGTGCTTCCAGTGCTCCACATGCTCAAAGTGGATGATCCGATGTCTCTGGAAGACCTTGTTGTAAGCCTGCGGCGTCAGGTGGAAGCAGCGGTTGAAGCTTGGCGCGGGAATCGATTAAGTGAAAGCCAGGCGGTATTTCTCGACGAGTTTGTTCGGGCCGATTTACTGTCTCGGTCACTTGAGGATCTGCCGACGTTGCGACCGCTTGTGGCTGAATATCGTCTCTTGGAGCGCGATGTTCCTGTTGCACGACGGGCACCCGGAGTGGTGGAGGAGGCGGCACCAAACCAACCGCTTTTGGTTCGAGGAAGCCATAAAAATCTCGGCGATGTTGTGCCGCGTGGATTCTTAACAGCAATTAACGACCAGGTTTATCCAGAACCAGCTCAAGTTCGACTACACCTCGCCGACGCTGTGACCGCGTCTGATAATCCACTTACTGCCCGTGTTGCGGTTAATCGTGTTTGGCGTTATTTGTTTGGCTATGGGCTCGTCCGGACAGTCGACAATTTTGGTCGTCTTGGTGATTTACCATCACACCCTGGCCTGCTCGACTATCTTGCTCAAAATTTCATTGGTGATGGCTACTCTGTAAAGCGGTTAATACGCCGTTTAGTGTTGACGAACACGTATCAATTGAGTAGCTCGCCGTCGGCCGCGTCGACGGAGATCGATCCCACGAACCGGTTGTTGCAGCATGCGAACCTTCGACGGCTTGACGCCGAAGCAATTCGGGACGCAATGTTGGCGATTTCTGGTCGTCTGGACAGCACGATGTACGGTCCGTCTGTCCCGGTACATTACGCTGCGCGCAGAGGTCTGACGGAGGGAGATCCTGATAACGGGCCAGTTGATGGTGATGGACGACGAAGTGTTTATCAAGAGATTCGCCGTAATGCACATAATCCATTTCTTGAAGTGTTTGATTTGCCCAAACCGGCGACAACACGAGGTCAGCGTGACGCGACCAATGTTCCTGCGCAGTCACTTGCTTTACTCAACAGCCCACTAGTTGTTGGCCAGGCGGCGGAATGGGGACGACGGCTTGCCAATGGTGAACCAACGTCGGTCGATGGTCGGGTTACTCACATGTTTTTGAAAACGTTGACTCGGCACCCAACGGATGTGGAACGTGCCCGGGTGAACGCCTATATTTCCAGGGTTGCGGCCACCCACGGAACATCTCCGGAGTTGCTGATGTACGGTAGTGAGGTTTGGCAGGATGTTGCTCACAGTCTGTTCAATCTCAAGGAATTTATCTTCATCCCTTAACGAGGCAAGATGTCTTACGACCCAAGTCAGCACCAGGGACCCTTACCCTTTTTGACCCGACGTGAAATGTTGCGTCAGACATCGACCGGTTTTGGCTGGCTTGCACTGTCTGCGTTGATGGCGGAACAAGCCTATGCTGGCTGTTTGCAGACGGACACGAATGGTCCGTTAGCCCCGAAGGCTCCGGACTTTGAACCCAAGGTGAAAAACGTCATTTTTTGTTACATGTCAGGAGGTTTGTCACACATCGATTCGTTTGACCCAAAGCCTCGGCTTGCGGCCGAGGCCGGCCGGCCCATGCCGTTTGAGACTGAACGGACAATGTTCAATCAAGATGGAAACATCCTGCCGAGTCCGTGGGAATTTACGAACTACGGACAAAGTGGCATTCCGGTCAGCACTCTTTTCCCGCACATAGGAAGCGTGGCTGACGAGTTAACCATCATTCGTTCAATGACGGCTCCGTTCATGGAGCATGCGCAGGCAAACTTTTATTTCCATTGTGGGATGCCATTCACGGGATTCCCGAGTATGGGCGCATGGATCACGTATGGTCTTGGGTCAGACAATCAGAATCTTCCTGGATTCGTCGTCCTCGGTAGCGGTGGGATCCCGCTTGGAGGGGTCAATGTCTACGGGAATGGATTCTTGCCGGCTATTCACCAGGGATCACTCATTTATCCGGGACATGCTTCGCCCTTGCACAACGTTCAGCCGACTGAGAGCGATGCAGCGCAGCGAGACCGGCTGTCGTTTATCAACGATTTGGATGACGGTTTTCTTGGAAAAACTGATGGAAACGCCCAAGTTGAGGCGGCCATTGACAATTATGAAATTGCATATCGAATGCAAACCGCTGTTCCAGAGTTGGTTGACTTGACTGGTGAAACGGACGCGACGAAGAAACTGTACGGACTCGATTCTCCGAATGCCTCAACCAGTGCCTATGGCCGGCAATGCCTGGTAGCCAGACGCTTGATTGAGCGTGGCGTGCGATTTGTCGAACTCACGATGGTTGGAACTAATGGAATGGGGCAAGCGGCCAATCCTTGGGATCAGCACACGAAACTGGAAGAGGGTCACACAGCCAATGCTCTGACCGTTGACCAACCTGTTGCTGGATTAGTTAAGGATTTGAAGTCACGTGGGCTACTCGACGAGACGCTCGTTATTTTCTCTGGTGAGTTTGGGCGCACGCCATTTGTTCAGGGAACAAACGGCCGCGATCACAATCCGATGGGATTCAGTCTGTGGATAGCCGGCGGAGGTGTCAAGAAGGGATTTGTGTACGGAAGAACAGACGAGTACGGGTATCGGGTTGTCGAGAATGCGCACACCGTGCGTGACCTTCATGCGACAGTTCTACATTTACTTGGACTTGATTACACAACACTTACCTATCGATTTGGCGGCCGCGATTTTCGATTAGCCGATGTCGATGGACATCCAATCCGTGGGATCTTGGCATGAGTGAGGCCCCGCTAGTCGATGCATTCTTCTTCAATTCTGAAATGTTGGTTGGCCATGAAGATCGTATTTTTTGTAGTTGAGTTTGTTTTTTTGGGAAGATGACAGTTTTAAGTTTGGCAACTGTCTAGAAGTTCAAGCGGAACAGGATCTTTCGTGCAAGCCATTCCCAAATCTTTTGACTCGCCGGTTTATGGTCTCTGGATTTGTTCTTTCATTTCTGGCGTCAGCTAGGCACCCGCGTTCATCTTAGGATGAAACAGTTGAAGAACGAATGAAGTAGTTAGCCACCCGTATTGTTAAATGAGCCTGTAAACTGTTTGTAACTAGTCGTTATAGTGTGTAAGAAGAACGCCTATTTTCGTCGTTCTTCAGGAGGTTGATTATGGAATCGACAGTGAAAACGGTGTCGTTTCGTCGAGCGTTTTTGCCGGCGATGGGCGCGTTAGTTTCGGTATTCGTTCTCGCGGCCACAGCTGGTTCAGGCCCGTTAGGCCCGGCTCGCGCATCGGAGACAGAAGCAACAGTCTCTTCGCGTGCTTCCACACAGGAATCGAATTGGACGTTGCCGCGGACGCTGGACGGACAACCGGATTTGCAAGGAATTTGGTCGAATAACACGGCCACACCATTGCAGCGACCGGCGGCGTTTGAAGGAAAAGATGCGCTGACGGACGAAGAGTTGGCTGAGTTTCGGGTGCGGGCTGCGGAGCTACGTGAAAGTGAACAGGCCGGGAATCTTCTGGGAGACCTTTTGATTCAGCAGGTATTAGATGACCCGAATTTCCGCGAGTTCGATGCCGGGACAGGCAACTACAATTCTTTCTGGTTAGTGGAACGTGAGCTTGATGCGAGAACTTCACTTATTATTGACCCTCCAAATGGACGTATTCCACCAATGACAGCAGGTGCGCTCGCGAGATTCGGCGACGTCAGTCCGTCAAATGATGGTCCGGCTGGGCCGGAGAACTTGCCCCTCAATGAGCGGTGTATCACGTTCGGTGTACCGAATTTGCTTGCTGGGTACAATAGTTACTTTCAGATTTTTCAGACACCCGGTCACGTTGTGATCCTTCAGGAATTAATTCACGACGCACGCATTATTCCTATCGACGGCCGAGCGCATTTGGATTCGACAGTACGTCAATTGCATGGAGATTCAAGAGGCCGATGGGACGGTAACACTCTGGAAATCGAAACCACGAATTATTTACCTCAGTCCAGTTTGCGTGGTGCGACGGAGAATGTTCGTATTGTGGAGCGCATTACGCTTGTCGATCCAGAAACGCTTGAGTACGTTGTTACGTATGACGACCACAACACATGGTCCCAACCCTGGACACTGATGATCCCGATGAAGAAATCAGATGACGCGATGTTTGAATACGCTTGTCATGAGGGGAACTATGCGATGGAGGGGATTCTAGCCGGAGCTCGTGTGAAGAGTGTTTCACCATAATTCACGGAATAACGGAATCGGACGAAATCTTTGACAGGCTTGAAGACTTTAAGGTTGTGGATGACTTTACAGAGTTGGTATGTTGTCCAAGATTGGGTGGGCGTGTGTCGGTTACTGACCTTTAATGATTTTTTGCGCGGTTCCCGCGGAGGTATTCGATGAGAATTAGGTCTCTAAGATATGTTTGGGTAACTTTTATGGCCATTGCATTCGTCAATTGTGGATCTGGGCCTGACATGGACTCGATGGAAGATACGGCACCTGCCATGGCCGAGTATGTTCCTCCTCCCGTGACGGCTGAGTCACATGACCTCGACCAAGCTGACATTGAGCGCTTGATGGAGGAATTGTCGAATTGGGGGCGCTGGGGGGATGATGACCAGCTCGGAGCGGCGAACTTGATCACGCCGGAAAAAAGATTAGAAGCCGTCGCATTGGCCACGGAAGGAATTACGGTTTCCCTTGAGCACCCACTGTTGACTGAAGAGGCTGACGATGTGCCACTTCCTTTTGGTCGGAGGATGTTGGGTGTGCCGGACCCGTCGGTTGAACCGACATTTTTTGGCGGCGTAAGCGATAACTACAACATCAGCTATCACGGGTATTCCCACAGCCATATCGATTCGTTATGCCACATTTTGTATAAGGGTCAGATGTACAACGGTGTGTCGCAAGATACGATCACCGAAGCGGGTTGCTCTAACGCGTCCATCCTTAATCTCCACGGTGGCATTGTTACGCGAGGTGTGCTTTTTGACATCCCGCGGTTGAAAGGCGTTCCGTATCTTGAACCGGGCACTCCCATTTATATGGAAGACCTTGATGCATGGGAAGAAATGGCTGGGGTTACTGTGCGACCGGGTGATGCCGTTTTTATTCGTACCGGTCGTTGGGCCCGACGAGCTGAGCTTGGGCCGTGGACTATTGCGGAGGAGGCTGCCGGTCTTCATGCGTCGACGATGCCGTGGGTGAAGTCTCGTGACATCTCATTTATGGGCAGTGATGCGGCACTTGACGTGGCCCCATCTTTGGTCGACGGTGTGGCTCTTCCTGTTCACCAGCTGACTATTGTGGCGATGGGTGTCGACTTGTTCGATAACCAAGATCTGGAAGCCCTAGCCGAGACGGCTGCATCTTTGAATCGTTGGGAGTTCATGCTCGTTGCGGGCCCGTTGGCGGTGGAGGGTGGCACGGGTTCGCCTGTCAATGCTCTGGCAATCTTTTAGGTAGTGGAGAATCTCTAGGGCGGTCGAAAGAGGTCCTCTTCGTGAGGAAACCGACAGCCTGACTCAGAGGACAAAGCTCTGGGTGACTCGCAGAAATAGGAGCTTTTGGAGCACCCGGGTAAGGCCTAATGCTGAAAAATATTGGATATGACGAACGAAAAGTCCAGAGTGACTTTCGTTCGTCACCTTGTTGTCTTTCTGTTCTGTATCTTCGAACCCACATACTTGCCTGATGAATAGGTCGCTTGTGCTTTTTTGCCATCTTGATTGGCGTGGCTAGGAGTAACTGTGTCTCGACTGCATTCTCTCAGAGTAATTTTCGTGCTCTTTGTGGCGTCGAATGATTTGCTCGCCGAGGATTGGCCTCAATGGCGTGGCGTAAATCGGGACGCGGTGTGGAATGAGACAGGCTTGGTCACAGAATTCAGCGAAGCCGGGTTAATTGAAAAGTGGCGTGTGTCTGTGCGCGGTGGGTTTGCAGGTCCGGCGGTAGCTAAGGGGCGAGTTTTTGTCTTGGACTATCAAGAGACTCCGGGGAGCCGGACAATGAATGGTCACGAGCGTTTATTGGCGCTCGATGAAATGACGGGGGCGGTCCTTTGGACTCAAGAGTGGGCGGCGACATACCGCAACATACATGCGAAGTTTGCTACTGGGCCGAGGACCACTCCCACCGTCGATGGCGACCGAGTATTTGTGTTTGGTGCTGCGGGGATGCTGTCTTGCTTCGAAACTAAGACAGGAAAATTGGTATGGCGGACTGACACAGTTGAGGACTATGGGGTAACAGTGCCAGTTTTTGGCGTTTCGCAATCGCCTCTCGTTGAAGGGGACTATTTGATTGTGGTTCTTGGAGGAGAGCCGGACGCGAAGGTGGTTGCTTTTGACAAAGCGACGGGGCAGGAAGCATGGCGAGCCTTAGACACTACGTCCGAGACCGGTTATTCCTCTCCTATCGTAATTAGTGCAGGTGGCGTGCGACAGTTGGTTGTGTGGCATGCGACCGCGATTACCTCCCTTGACCCGGAGACCGGAGAGATCTACTGGAATCAGGATTTTGCCGTTGCCGGTGGAATGACGATATCCACGCCGGTAAGAAATGGTCGATATCTTGTTGTATCGCAATTCTTTAACGGATCTATGATGCTTGCGCTTAATCCGGACCGACCGGCGGCGCGCGTTCTCTGGAAAGGGCAAAGTCGCGGGGAGTTACCCGATCAGACTGACACATTGCATTCAATTATTTCGACGCCGGTTGTTGAAGGGGACAGTCTCTACGGAGTAGGAAGTTACGGAGAACTCCGTGGACTTGACGCGACAGATGGAACGAGGCTTTGGCAAAGTGACCGGATGAATACGCAAGATCGATGGGCGACGGCCTATTTCGTTCGGCACAATGAACGCTACTTTGTTACAAATGACGATGGATATTTGATTATCGCTCGCTTTTCGCCGGGAGGGTATGAAGAGATCGATAGGACGTTGCTTTTAATGCCAACTACACGTACACGGGGTGGAGCTTCTGGACGATGGGGTGATCGAGCTGTGCTCTGGGCGCATCCTGCGTTTGCAAATCAACACGTAGTAGTTCGCAATGATGCCGAGGTGGTCCGATTTTCGCTTGCTTCGGACGATTACTAGATTCGGTAGGCTCAAGAGGCCGAAGAGGTGGTCGGTTCTCGCAATACGTTAATCTTGCGTTCGGCCGACAGCCGGGAGAGCCATTGTGATTTGAGAAATCATCGTTTGGTTCACCTTGCGGCCGCACAAGGCCAGGTTTCGTTTCAGAATGCTTACTTCTTGAATCAATATAGATTCTGTGACGTAAGAGAGAAAAAGAGAGTTAGTGGGGTATTAAAATGCGACTGTTTCTTTCGCTCGCACGTTTGATATCGGTGGCAGTTTGCTGTCTCGTTTCTGCTTTGGTGGTAATGCATGCTCAGGCCGGCGACGGGGTAAAGGAATGGCGGCAATGGGGCGGGCCAAGCCGGGATTTCGTTTCAAATGCGACAGGTTTAGCCGACTCGTGGCCAGCTGGTGGCCCTCCAGAATTGTGGAGTCGTTCACTTGGTGCCGGACACGCAGCCATTATCGCGGGTCAGGGACGCCTTTTCACGATGTATCGGACCGCGTACGGTGAAGGAGGCAGTGGACCATGGAGCAAAAATGAGATTGTGATTGCCATGAATCCTGGAACAGGAGAGACCCTCTGGGAGTATAGCTATCACTCTGAAGTTCAAGATTTTGGGCAGGGTGCTGGCCCACATGCGACGCCGTTGTTGGTTGGCGGCCGATTGTTCACGATTGGTACGAATAAAGAACTCCATGTGTTTGACGCTGCGTCCGGGCGATTAGAGTGGTCACGAGATTTCGTTGATGATTTTGGGGCTCCGCCATTGTTGATCCGTTCAATGATCAAGTCCGGGTACGGCGCGAGTCCGTTGCCGTACAAAGACATGGTTATCTGTCAAGTGGGTGGAGCCGGACAAGCCGTAATGGCATTTAGCCAACACGATGGGCGTGTGGTTTGGAGGAGCGGAAGTTTCTTGGTGTCAGAAGCGCCGCCAGGGTTGATCAATGTCGATGGCCAAGCTCAACTGATCATTTTTGCAGGACAAGCGGTCCACGGTCTTGATCCGGAATCCGGAGAGATCCTTTGGGTGCATCCCCATGATGCGGGTAATGATTTTAACTTTCAGGTACCGTTGTGGAGCAGTAACGATAACATCATGTTTCTTTCATCCGGCTATATAGGTGGCAGCCAAGCAATCAGACTAACACACGACGGTGATATAACTACGGTCGAGGAATTATGGTCCGATCCAAGACTTCGATTTACGTTCCTGAACCCAGTACGCCTAGGTGAATTTGTTTACGGGACGAGTGGTCAGGGTGCGACGGCGGTAATGACGGCTACTCACGTGGAGACCGGAGAAACCGCGTGGCGAACGCGAGGGTTTAGTCGAGCGAGCATGATCTATGCTGATGATAAGGCCTTACTGCTAGAAGAAGATGGGGACCTAACGCTCGCTCATCTGAGCCCACAGGGAATGACGGTTTTGGCGGAAACGAACTTGTTTAACACTCGTTCGTGGACTGTTCCGACGTTAGTGGGAACCATTCTGTACGCACGTGACCGTGAGAAGGTCGTTGCTTTGGACCTATCTGATTAGCGTTGTTGGCTAGTAAAGTCTTTGCAAGGGGTCGCCCATGTTTTGCAAGTCCCAACGGGGCGACCTTTCACATATTCCAATCGATTGATCGTTGTTCCCTCTGGTGTTGTCGTTGTCGCCTCAATCGTAAACCGTTCACCATTAGCGCTGAGAGTCATTACCTCCCGCATAGACATATTGCCGCGTACGCCTTCGGTGACGATTCGGTTGCCGTTCCAGTGAGCCGTTGCCATCATCGTTGTGTCGCGCCCGACGGGAATTTCTACTTCCCGCCCCGGTATATATGACCAGGCTTTCAGTCCGTTTGTTTCGGTTCCGATAACGAGAGTCCCGTTTGCTGCGTGAGTCACGAAAATTCTGTCAATTGCATCACCTCCACGGCCTCCTGCAAAAGCCGGAAGTGTGAAATCGCTTGCATCTCTATCCAAGGTCCAATACCCAGAGAAATTTGGTGTTTGGGCGAATACGGCTGGCATGTTGACGGAGAAAAAAATCGTAACCGCCAAAAGACACTTCATGGACAAGTGCGATTTTCTGACATTCATCCAATTCATCTTAAGGTGACACCGGTTTTCGATCAACGGTGTGACTCTAAGCAAGAACAAAGACGTATTCGCAAGGGGTTACCGCCTGTAATCTGGTTGGCTCGTTTGGAGTGTTGCGCATTCCATCGTTGGAGGAGAGTAAGTTGGTCTTATGCCTCATCAAACTCCTATCGCCTGAGCTTCTAACGCTATCCTTCCCGAAGATACGTTTGGTTACCGGATGTCCTCATAGAAATAGTTAGGAAGGTCGACCTTGGTGTCACGTAAGATTTCAATGACGGCGATGCGGTCATTTTGGGCAAGACGCGCGTATTTGGTGTCACGGTTGGCTCCAGATAGAACTTGCCACAAACGGAGGTAGATTGCGGTTTTCGCTTCAACTGGAAGTGCGTCGAATGCGGCCGTGTAAATCATATAGCTGCAGGGGTACCGGAAAAGCCGGCTGTTTAGGGAGATTTTTCGCAGGGAGCGTCCGTGTCGGTCAAATGGTCCTTCAGCCTCGAATTTTTCTTCGAAACCGGCAGTGCCTTTGATGTGGTCGGTCAGCGGTGCCTCGTCGATGAAGAGCATATAGTCAACGAGTTCCTCGACCGTCTCTGACGAAGTGAAGTGAGACAAGGTTTCAGTTGGCGACGCCCATATGCTTTCGTTTGCAGATCTCGAGTAGTTCGCAACTCTAAATTTCCATCCTGCGAGTGTCAGCAAATTCGTCATGTGAGCTTGGTGTTCTAGCACCATTAGTGCTGCGACATCGCTGTAGGGCGTTGCGAGTGATTTCGTGTCAAGTCGAGTGTCTAATGTTCTGAGGTTGAAATTAGCTTCGTTATGGTGAAGCATCGGTTCGTTTGGAGACGTGGCGACGGCATTGCCTAGATGGCGCCCGAGACCGGTTTTACCTGTGACGTACCATCCTCCCCAACGAGATTCAATTGGGGTGCGTTGGTCGATGGGAATCGATACGTAGGGCTCACCGTTTTCATCGATTATCGTGCTGCCAACGGCCAAACCTGGCACACCCTTCGTTTCATTTGATACGTGACACTCGAGGCACGAACGGGGACGCTGAAAGCCACGAAATATCGGTTGTTGATTTAGTACATAGAACATCACACCTTGCCGAGGATCATGTGCCGCTATTTCGATGGCAGGTGACCCTTGAATCCAAGCGACGGCAACATCGTCAGTGAAATAGATTGCGCGCGGGTTCGTTGGGTTGATTAAACTCGACTGCAAACTGGTTTTAGAGAAGACGAGCGTTTGTGATTCGACCGGGATATGAAGTGCATGGAGTAAGGCTTGTAAATATCCACTACCACTAGGCTCAAACGCCAGCGTTGCCTCCCCGGAACGAAGTTTCGTAGCCAATTTTGTGACAGGGTCTGTTCGAGGTGCCGTCGCATAATCAATTGCGGGGTGGCGATAAGAGATTGATGGTGGTTCAACAAGAAAGATGGCGCTTGTCACGATCGCTGGCAATGCGATTATTGCTAAGAGCACGCCGACACGAAGAGGCAGTTGTCGCTGATGCGATGCGAGTCGTCGACGGTGATTTTTTGGCACTGACAAAGGAGAACTAGTAAAGGCACGGTGAACCAAGACTCTTAAGTTTATGGTAGCTGGTTTTGCGCAACAAGGTGACTACTCCATAACGTTTGATGATTACTACCGAGTGGACTGAGTGAAATAACGACGAGCTGAGCCTTTAGAATTAGAGCCATATTTAAATCGAAGCTAACTGGTTAGAATTCTTGGCTGTGATTGTTTGGCAGATCAAAAAGCGGGATTGAGCTGCGACTCACACACTTGAGTTCTTTGAATTAATCGCGAATGGAGATCGACGTGACTAAGCCAATCGACAAACTAGACAAACCAAAAGCTGAGTGGCAGGCATTACTAACTGATGACAGTTATGCCGTGCTCTTTAAAGAATCGACCGAACCAGCGGGAACGAGCGTGTTGAATAGTGAGAAACGAGAAGGCACTTTCATCTGCGCGGCCTGCTTCCTTCCTCTATTTGAATCTTCGGCGAAATACGAAAGCGGAACTGGTTGGCCGAGTTTTTTTGATTCAATTTCTGATCACGTTGGAACGCGGATGGATTTCAAGATGATCCTTCCACGCACCGAATACCACTGCGTTCGTTGTGGCGGCCATCAAGGACATGTATTCAAGGATGGACCTGAGCCAACGGGCCAACGGTACTGTAATAACGGTGTGGCCCTCCGTTTTGTCCCAGATGGGGAAGCACTTCCTCCACTCAGGAAGTGACGACCATGGTTCGTGAGTGCCAGGACCGCCGAGTCTATTTGGCAGGTCCGGAGGTCTTTTTGCCGAATGTCCGGGAGGTTGGAGAAAAAAAGAAACTGTTGTGCACTAAATATGGTTTCAAAGGGGTCTATCCGGCCGACAGCGTCTTGTCGACGGACCCAACACCCGTAAATGGGCTGGCAATCGCGAAGGCCAATGAGCTACTCATCGCCACATGTGATTTTGTTGTTGCCAACGTTACGCCGTTTCGCAGTCCCAGTGCGGACGTTGGGACGGTTTATGAGATGGGGTTTGCACGCGGTCGAGGAATGCCAGTGTTCGCGTATTCGGCTGTCGCTCAGGATTTTACGAGTCGGACAGTCGCAAAGTTCAATGTCTCTCGTTCGGATGATGGAAGGTTTCGAGACCTTAAAGGCTTGGCGATCGAAGAGTTTGGTTTGGTTGACAATCTGATGTTGGATTATTCCGTTCGAGCAGGCGTCAACGAGATTATTGTGCCAGAACAAGCGGAGCAACTTGGTCTAGATGGAGACGCCGTGAGTCTAGAAAATTATGGTCGAACCGTGGAATTTGAACGATGCCTCGCGCTGGCAGTTACGCATTTTGGTCTCGCGGTGTCCGGGGAAAGGGACGGTAGTTACTTTGCTAAGTAGCACGATAAATGGGTTGTCACGGCGGATGTTCGCTTCGACGTGTCGGACGGACGGTGGCGTGGGCACGTTCGAAGGAACCTGGGGATGCAGTGAGGTGAAAATATTCTGTTGGTTGACCAATGAACTGGGTGCAAGCGAGTATTCTTTCGAGTTGTATCGATGACGGCGGCTCGGCGAATAGCACTTATTTTTTGGGCCGTTGTCACGGTCGGATTACTTCTGTTGTACACGGCAAGACCAGAGCTAATTGAACCAGAGAATCTTGTTGTTGCGCTCGAGTCAACCGAGACATTCGCTATGGTTGCGTATGCAGTTATCAGTGTCTTGCGTCCCGTGACAATGGTTCCGAGCACAGTGTTGATCGTTGTTGGCACGCTTCTTTTTCCAGGTCAGTATTGGTTTGTATTTGCGGTCTCACTTGGTGGCGTATCCTTATCGTCTTTGTTTGTCTATTACTTCTTTGATTTTCTTGGGCTCAAAAAAGTGTTCGAACGGAAACACGCAACGCGGGTGCGGTGGCTTGAAGAACAACTACAGCTCAGAGGTTTTTGGATGGTCGTTGGCTGGGCAATGTTTCCCTTCGTTCCTACCGACATTATTTGCTATGTTGCGGGGACATTCCGAATGCACAGCGGTAAGTTTTTGTTGGGAATAACACTTGGAGAAATACCTATCGTTGCATTTTATGTCAGTAGTGGAACTCTACTATTTGCTCGTTGATCTTGGTTTCTGAGGTTTCGTTAACAGCGAAAGATTAAGCAAGCCGTGCAAGTCCTAGGGACTGTCCTCCACTTATGTGACAGTGTTTATTGATGTAGGCCGATGGGGAATTGTTTCGTTGGTGAAGCTCGGAGGCCTTTGAAGCTCGAAAGACCCTTCTTGGACTCAGGCCGTTTCCTTAACTGCAGCAACGAGGTCGAGCACGGCTTGTTTTCCGTCACCAAACAGCATTAGCGCGTTGTCGGCAGCAAAGAGTGGATTTGGGATGCCGGCGAAGCCGGGGGACAGACTCCGTTTGATTACGACAACTGTTCGCGACTGGTCCACGTTCAAAATGGGCATCCCGGCGATTGGACTGGACGGATTTGTGCGTGCGTCAGGGTTAACAATGTCGTTAGCACCAATGACTATGCTGACGTCAGTTTGCTCAAACGAAGAATTAATTACGTCCATTTCTTTGAGCTTGTCGTAGTCGACGTCAGCTTCCGCGAGCAAGACATTCATGTGGCCCGGCATTCGCCCAGCAACCGGATGGATGGCGTACTCAACTTCTACCCCGCGTGTTTCTAGGAGACTAGCTAGTTCTCGGACTTGATGCTGTGCTTGGGAGACGGCGAGCCCGTAACCAGGCACGATTACAACCCGGCGAGCCCCGTCAAGGAGCATAGCAACTTCCTCGGCTGAGGTGTTCTTCACGCGTCCTGCGTAGACCGCGTCCGAATCGGTTTTCGTTCCGCCACTTTTGGCAATTGCACCAACCAATACGTTGATAAGAGACCGATTCATTGCTTTGGTCATAATGCGCGTAAGAATTAAACCTGAGGCGCCGACGAGAGAACCCGTGATAATCAAAATGTTATTACTTAGAACAAAGCCAGTTGAAGCTGCAGCGAGACCCGAGTAGGAGTTGAGCAATGCGATGGCAACCGGCATGTCTGCGCCACCGATCGGAATCGTCAATAGGACGCCAAGAACGGAAGAGAGGCAAACCAAACCAACGTAGAAACCAATGGTTCCCGGCTCGGCTACCACCATTGCGCCGAGGGCAACCGCCGCAAGGCCAAGTGCTCCATTAAGGAGCTGTTGTCCCTTAAAGATAACAGGGTCATCCGGTAGTAGTATGCCGCGGAGCTTGGCAAACGCGACGAGACTTCCCCAAAACGTTACAGACCCGATGAGCCCCGAGAATGCTGTCGCGACGGTCGTCTGTGTCGATAGGTTCGCTAGGCCAATTAGAACAGCCCCTGCAACTAAAGCCGAGGCTCCGCCACCGAACGAATTTAACAGTGCGACCATTTCTGGCATCGCTGTCATTTCGATTTTCAGTGCTACGGTCGCGCCAATTGCGCCACCAAGTATTAGTCCACCAAGAATCACGGCATAGGTGTTGAAGCCAACACCGAAAATCTGTTGGTCAAGAAGCGTTGCGATGACCGCTAGCAGCATTCCGCCCGCGCCCAAAAGGTTTCCTTGAACGGCGGTGCGTGGGTGAGTCAAACCGCGAATGCCAAGAATGAAAAATACCGACGCAATGAGATAAATGAAGTTGATGAAGACGCTGTCCACGCTCAGACCTAATCCTTTTTCCTGAACATATCAAGCATGCGGTGAGTCACCATGAAGCCCCCAACGACGTTGATTGTGGCGATTACTAGCGCGAGAAAACCAAGAATAACTGTCGCACGACTCGAAGAGGCCGTTGACAACAACGCACCAATGATGGTGATACCGGAAATGGCGTTGCTGCCAGACATCAAGGGGGTGTGAAGCAGTGGCGGTACTTTGGTGATGACTTCAAACCCGACGAAAACCGCCAGCATGAAAATGGTAAGTAGGGGAATAAATGTTTCCATGGTTTCTAGATGCTGAATGTTTTAGCTAGCTGCCATATTCATCACAAATGAACAATTGAATCAACTAATTGGTATCCAGAGATTCCTTAACACGGGGATGCACGATCTGCCCACCTCGTGAAATCAACGTAGCCGAAGTAATTTCGTCGTCGAGGTCTATCACCAAACTGCCGTCTTTGACTAAGTGCAAGAGAAGAGCGGAGATGTTCTTGGCGTACATCTGAGATGCGTGAAGTGGCACGGATGATGGCAAATTCGTTGGTCCAAGAATAGTTATGCCGTTTTTTGACACGATAGTCTGATTGCTTTTCGTGAGGTCGCAATTGCCACCACGCTCGGCTGCCAAATCGACAATCACGGACCCGGGGGCCATGCCGCTGACCATTTCAGCTGTGATCAACACCGGCGCGGTTTTTCCTGGGATAAGAGCCGTTGTAATGACGACATCGTTGTTGGTAACCACGCGTGTCATCATTTGGCGTTGCCGTTCGTAGAAGTGTTCGTCTTGCGCTTTTGCATAACCACCGGCATCTTCTGCGCTACCTGGTTTGAGTGGCAACTCCACAAATTTTGCGCCTAGACTTTCAACCTGTTCCTTGACAGCCGGTCGGACATCATACGCTTCGACGCGAGCCCCGAGTCGACGGCATGAAGCGATAGCCTGAAGGCCAGCGACACCAGCACCGACAACAAAAACTCGTGCCGGGGTTATCGTTCCGGCGGCGGTCATCATCATCGGGAACAATCGAGGCAATGTGTTAGCTGCGAGTAATGCTGCCTTATAACCAGCGATGGTTGCCATTGATGAAAGAGCATCCATGTTTTGAGCGCGGGTGATCCTCGGGATCAGTTCCATGGAAAAAACTGTCACGTGGCGTTCGGCGACTCTCAAAGCTACGGCAGGTTCTGCCAGGGGTTCTGAGAATCCGATAAGAGTTTGGTCTTGCTTTAGCAGCGAAAGATCTTCTTGGCCGGATTCTCCCCCAGCTCCCGGCGTTCGGACTTGAAGCACGATCTCAGCTTCGGCAAAAACTTGCGCTCTTGACGCGGCAATACGAGCCCCTTTTTCCACATATGCTTCATCAGGAAAACCCGCTGACTGCCCAGCCGATGATTCTACCAAGACATCAAGGGATGCTTTTGTTAAAGACGGTAGAACCGCAGGTACTAAAGAAACACGTCGTTCACCAGGGAACGTTTCCTTTGTAATTCCAACGATCATGGTAAATGGTACGCGATTAGCTCGCCTCCGTAGCCGCCGCCGCTTACGGCTACAACGATATATTGTTTTCCGTTGACGGAGTAAGTCATCGGTGACCCGGTTTGCTGAGCTGGCATAAATACAGCGCCCATTTCGTTGCCGTTTGTCTTGTCGTAAGCACGAAGCATCGCACCAGATACACCTTCGTCGTTCGTAAACGTGCCTCCGTCTCCCGCGACCACGAGTGTTTTAGTAACGAGGGTTCCTACTCGGCCCGGTCGTCCCGTCCGAGGAATTAGTACGCCTTCCAGTAGCCGGTGGTTGCGAATATTATCAGCAGTTTCTCCGTGAGCGACCTGCCAGAGAAGCTCTCCCGTTCCAAGGTCGATAGCACTAATACGTCCCCATGGCGGTTTCAGAATCGGAATACCTTCAACATTCAGTGCTTCTTGGCGCGCACTTACACCTTCCGGCCGCCCCCGAATAAAATTCATATCTGAACGGTCTGGATTGTTCGTCAGACCAAGATTTGTGACCTCCGATTTTGAATACTGGTAAAAGATCCCTGTGTCAGGATCGAAAGAACCGCCGGGCCAATTTACTCCGCCGGTCGATGCTGGCACTTGCAGCGTTCCGTAGGTCCCATCAGCACTACCGACAGAGGGAGGCGTATAGATTGAACGTCCATATCGAAAGCGACTTAGCACCTCTAGCGCTTGAGCTCTGATCTCGGGGGTGAATGCGACTAAGTCGTCTGGCCCAATTCCCTGCTGGTCAAATGCTGGGGGTTTCGTTGGGTGTGGCTGCGTCGGCGATAAGATCTCGCCGGGAATATCTGATGGTGCAACCGGCTGTTCGTTAATTGGCCAAACAGGTTCACCGGTTTCACGGTCAAAAACGAATAGCCATGACTGTTTTGTGGGAAGTGCGACAGCCTTGATTTCACGACCGTCAACGGTGATATCAGTTAGGACTGGAGCAGCCGGCAGATCCCAGTCCCAAACATCGTGATGTGTGATCTGGTAATGCCATCGACGTTGACCTGTCTCTAAGTCGAGAGCGACTAGACTGTCTGAAAAAAGATTGTCACCAAGGCGGTGACCGCCATAGTAGTCGTTTGTGGGCATTTCTACGGGCAAGTAGACCATGCCGAGTTCAGGGTCGATGGTCATTTGTCCCCAGACGCCGGTATTTCCCGTGTCTCGCCACGACTCCCCCGCCCACGTATCATTGCCGAATTCGTCGCCCTGTGGAATCGTATGAAAGATCCACTTTCGGGTCCCCGTGTTCGTGTCGAAACCACGGATATAGCCTTTGACATTGCGCATTGATTTCGGCGCGCCGCCAGGAAGATGTGCAGCCCCGATAACGATCGTGTCGTTAAAAACAAGCGGTGCCGCGTGAAGACCAATCTCGCCGGTCACAAGATCGATATCTTGGTCAAGCTCTAATTTGAGGTCAACGATGCCGTCATTGCCGAAGTTCGATAAACGACGGCCATTTTTTGCGTTTAAGCCGATGAGATGGTACCCGGGTGTCACATAAAAAATCTTCCCGTCGCCGTCGTCTTCCAGATACGAAAGCCCGCGACCTGATAATCGACGTGGTGCGGCAGCGCCGCGTTCTCCTTCATCATAACGATGGAACCAGAGAATTTCTCCGGTCTCTGCATCGAGCGCAACGGCCGCGCGACGAGTACCGGCTGTCGTATAGAGGACGCCATTCACCATTAGTGGAGTCGATTGGAGGAAGAATTCTGGCGTCGGTCCGAAGTTGTCGGTTCGGAATGACCAGGCTACTTCGAGTTCATCGAAGTTGTTTTCGTCTATTTGGTCGAGCGGAGAGTAGCGTGTATGGGCAAGATCCCCTCCGTAGGACGGCCATTCCCCGTCTCGGGTGCCTTCTTGCTGTCCGGCTATGTGGACCGGGAAGCCAACCAACATGGCCGCAATGGCCAGAACCAGCATGAGTCGGGTGTCGTGCATTTGCGTCCTCCGTTGTGATCCGAAACCAAAAGGATACTGTGACCTTGAGAATCGACGCTAGGAATCTTTTTTGAGTTAGCATGAAGCGTGAGCGAACACGGAGGCTCATCTGGCAAATCCGTCAGAAGTGAGATTAGGAGGACAAGTATGACTAAGTTGGTGCCGCGAGTTCTCAGACCTATGGTATTTGCGATCGCTCTGACACTGCTGGCGAGCCCGTTAAAAGCTGTAGGCCTTGATCTTCATACGGTGGAGTTCTTTAGTCCCGCTGTTGAGCGGATGATGAAATACAACATCCTGCTGCCACAGAATTATGAGAACTCCACAGAGCGGTTTCCCGTTCTTTATCTTTTGCACGGCCTCACCCAAAACTACACCGCGTGGGGATTGTCAAATGGGGCGCCATTCTATACGGGTTTATATGAGGATTTGATTGTCGTAATGCCGGATGTTGGCAATTCTTGGTATATCAACTGGGCAGACAACCAGGACGGACAGAAGAATGATTGGGAAGATCACGTGATTGAAGATGTTGTTAGCCACGTCGATTGGAGTTTCCGAACGGTGGCACGACGGGAAGGACGTGCAATCACAGGATTATCGATGGGGGGTTATGGTGCGATCACGTTAGGTCTTCGCCATCCTGATATGTTTATTTCAATTGGAAGTACAAGTGGAGCCTTGGAGTTTGGTCGCCAGGCTGCAGCTAGAATTCGAGGTGAAATGCCTCCGCGAACACCGCGGGCGAGGACACCTGAACAGGAGGCTAGACGCAGACAACCCAATCCCCTTATAGGGATTGATGGCTTCAGCAGCCAAATAGAGAGAACGCCTCTGGGCACGATGTTTACGACTGCTGAACAAGCCGATGCCTATGACCCGTTCAAATTGATTGCCAAGGTTTCGAGGAATGAACTCCCTCACATTTATCTCGATTGTGGAACTGAGGATCGGTTAATTGAAGGCGCCAAGATGCTTGCGATGTTCATGATGGATGAAGGAATTCCGTTCGATTACATGCAGATGCCAGGGGCCCATAACGCGGCATATTGGATTGAAGCGATTGGCCACATAATGTCAGTGCAATACGAAGTAATGCAGCGGGCGCTTGGACAGCGGCCTTTTGGGCGCCGTAGCTCATCCAACTGAACCGGATAGATGACACGGCAAGAAACCCTGATGAGGAATACGTTCCAAGGTTCGTTGAGAGTTCCTTCGGGAGCGGCCCGCGTTTGGCGTGAGCCCGCATTCCAGTGAGGAAGGAGATTTGCATACCGGGTTTTTCGTGTAGATGCATTTTCGATAGACAAATTTATTTTCCGTCGAGCAGGCGACAACGCTAGAACCGTAGGTGTCGTCTAGGAACAATTCCAACGATTTCATTTTCTCAATGACGATTCGAAATTTCTGGATCTTTATCGTTGCGTGGGTATGGGCTTGCAGCTTAATGGGGCCTGAACTTTTTGCGAGTCGGCTTCAAAACGGTGAAAGCTTGTTTGACGATCATTGTGCTCCTTGCCACTTCAGTGACGTAATTCCTCGTGCTTTGGCTGTTGAGACAATGCGAACATTTGAACCAGAAGAGATTGTTGTGGCGTTGACAGACGGCGCTATGAGAGAACAGGGAGAGGGCCTGAGCAGGTTCGAACGGGTAGCGATTGCAGAATTTGTTACCGGTCGAGCTATCGGTCTTGGTTCGGATACAAACACTGGGTTGTGTTCAGTGTCAGATCAATGGAAAGGTCTTGGCAATGGGCCTCAATGGAACGGCTGGGGTGCCGATGTCACAAATAGACGGTATCAACCAGCTCTTCAAGCCGGGCTCGAAATAAGTGATGTGTCGAGACTCGAGCTGAAATGGGCATTTGGTTTTCCGGATGCTACGTCTGCATGGGCACAACCAACAGTGGTTGGTGGTCGACTGTTTCTTGGCGATCAGAATGGCAAGGTTTATGCGCTGGATGCAAAAACAGGCTGTGTGCATTGGACGTTCGAAGCGCAGAGTGGTGTTCGAAGTTCAATAACTGTAACTCGACTCAACGATGGTCGACAGGTTCTATTCTTTGGAGACCTAAATGCAAACGTTTATTCGCTTGATGCGCTTAGCGGTGAGCGTCTTTGGACTAACGACGTTGAAAACCATGAAGGGGCTCGCATAACGGGTGCCCCGGTTGTCTATTCCGACAAAATTTTTGTGCCAGTATCTTCAGCTGAAGAAACACTTGCTCTTGATCCCGAATATGCTTGCTGTACTTTTCGTGGCAGTCTTGTTGCTCTTGATACCGCCACGGGTGAACTCGATTGGAAAACTTATGTGATTTCTGAACGACCGAGGCCACGGGGCCGAAATCCAGACGGTGCCTTTCTCATGGGACCCGCGGGAGCTGCGATTTGGTCGGCGCCGACGGTTGACGTTGCACGTGGAGTTGTGTATGTCGGGACTGGAAACGCCTATACAGAGCCTTCTTCTGCAACAAGTGACGCCATCGTTGCATTCGATTTAGAGACAGGAGCTATCCGCTGGTGGCAACAAATGACGGCGGATGATTCGTTCATCCACGGGTGTGATCAACGGAACCCGAACTGCCCAAAAGAGGTTGGCGGTGATTTTGATTTCGGTGCTTCGCCAGCGTTAGTTCGGAGTGTGGATGGACGTGATTTGCTGATAATTGGACAAAAATCTGGTGTCGGCTATGCCCTCGATCCTGATGATGGTGGCAACATTGTGTGGCAGCTTCGTCTCGACAGCGGAAGCGAGTTAGGTGGTGTTGAATGGGGCTTTGCTGTGGATAACGAGAAGGTCTATTTTGGTAACTCGGCTCTTTTAACGTCTGGTCCTAGTGGTGTCGCAGCCGTTCAGGTCGGTACGGGTGAACTGGTTTGGTTTGCAGGGCTAGACTCGCCGGTTTGCGCTAGTTGCAATTCGCCCATGCGTGCAGCGGTCACGGCTATCCCTGGCGTTGTTTTTGTTGGGGCATACGATGGAATGTTCCGGGCGTACGCTTCGGAAGATGGAACAGCTATCTGGGAATTCGATACGAATGGAGACTACAAAACTGTGAACGGTGTTGCTGGCAAGGGCGGCTCTATTAATGGTCCTGGCACGGTAGTAGTTGGTGGAATGGTCTATACACCTTCAGGATACGCTTCTTTCGGCGGTCGTCCGGGCAACGTATTACTTGCGTTCGGCGTGGACTAGTCGAATCTAAATCGCCTTGATTGACTAGAAAGTTGCACACATCTGATTTTTTGCCGTATTAACAGGATATCTTCTGATACGGCGTGTAGAATGTAAACGTAAAACAGTTGTACTAGTAACGTCATAGGCCAGACAGACACATTGCCCACGCCGACATCGCTCCAACCGAAGATTGCGGAGCCACAGAACCCTCTCCAGGAAATTTCTCTCGATCAACTTCCGGATTCTCTTAGGCAAGCAGTTGAGCGAACTGGTTGGGATTCGCTGATGCCAGTGCAGGCTAGAGGTATCCCCTATCTGCTCGCCAGCCGGGACATGCTTATCCAAGCCCGCACAGGTAGTGGGAAGACAGCCGCGTTTCTACTGCCAATGCTTGAGCGATTAGATTCAAGAGTAGACCACACGCAAGCGCTCGTGTTGGTACCCACGCGAGAGCTTGCACGGCAAGTGCAACAGGACGCCGAAATGCTTTGGGCTGATAGTGGACTTCGCGCGGCGGCGATCTATGGCGGTGTTGGTTATGGTCCGCAGATAGAGGCGCTTCGTCGAGGTGCACATTTGGTAGTTGCGACGCCAGGTCGGTCTCTCGACCACTTGTTACGACGGACGTTTTTGCTGGACCGTCTCTCTATGTTGGTTTTCGACGAAGCGGACCGAATGCTCTCGATGGGTTTTTACCCAGACATGAAAGAGATTCAGAGTTATTTGCCCGATCGACCGGTCCATACGACCATGTTTTCGGCGACTTTTCCAGACTCTGTAATGCGCACGGCTCGTGAGTTTATAGCTGCGCCTGAATTTCTGACGCTTAGCGGCGACCATATTCATTCTACAGACACAGAACATTTTTTTTACGTTGTGCCAGCAATGCAAAAAGACCGGACGCTGGTTCGAATAATAGAGGTTGAAAACCCAACGTCGGCTTTCATCTTTTGCAACACAAAAGCTAACGTCCACTACGTTTCCTCAGTGCTGAGGCGCTTTGGCTATGACGCGGATGAATTGAGTGCCGACCGGTCTCAAACAGATCGGGAGCAGATTCTTGGCCGAGTTCGCCAGAAAAATCTCAGATTTCTGGTTGCTACAGACGTTGCGTCGCGCGGCATCGATATACCCCAATTGTCCCATGTTATTCAGTACGAGCCTCCCGAAGACGCAGAAGATTACATCCACCGATCCGGACGTACGGGGCGTGCTGGAGCAACAGGAACTGCGCTTTCTCTCGCTAGTGAAGCGGAAACGCTGGACATCGATCAGATTTCTAAGCGTTATGGTATCGAATTCCGACAACGCCCGGTTCCCAATGATGAAGATGTTGCGGCCGTAGTGAGCGAACGGGTAACGACTTTTCTTGAGGCGAGATTTCGTGAACGTGACAAGCTGAAGATTGAACGGAGCAGGCGCTTTCTTCCACTCTCTAACACATTGGCTGAGAATGAAGACGGAGCTCTTCTAGTTGCCATGCTGATTGATGATTATTATCAACAGACGTTGCATGGTTTGCCTAAGGAGGCTACGAAAAAGGCGACTGCGACGTCGCGGAAAAGTCTTAAGGGAACAACCGGAAAAACCTCACTCTCTCGTCGCAGCCCCCGCCGGTCGCCTCGGCCTCGACGTCCATAGCCGTTGTTTAGTGATCGAATGGTTACGGTGGACGGAAACATTAGAATTGAACAGAAAGCGCCTTGCGTGCGCGAAAATCCATTAAGGAACCTATTTAAATGAGTATCACTGCCGCACAGACACTTCATCCGTTTGACGAGGCGACTAACGCTGGGCGCTTGCCCTACAAAGTCGCTGACCTCGGTCTCTCTGAATTTGGACGTAACGAGATACGTCTGGCAGAACAGGAGATGCCGGGACTTATGGCTATTCGCCGCGAGCATTCCGGGAGCCGTCCATTGGCAGGCGTCAAGGTAATGGGTAGCCTGCACATGACTATCCAAACTGCTGTGTTGATTGAAACGTTGACGGATCTCGGGGCTGATGTCCGTTGGGCATCTTGCAATATTTTCTCGACTCAAGACCATGCGGCAGCGGCTGTCGTCGTAGGACGGGCTGATACTGGCGGAACCCCTGCTGCCCCTAGAGGGGTTCCAGTTTTTGCATGGAAGGGTGAGACTTTGGCGGAGTACTGGTGGTGTACGAACGAGGCGTTCGTTCGACCAGACAACAGCGGGGCCGATTTGATCGTTGACGATGGAGGTGATGCGACACAATTAATTCATAAAGGTTTTGAATTCGAAACAGCTGGACAGATCCCGCCCTTTAATCCGGCCGAAGAACCGGAAGAGTGGGGCGTAATACTAGAGTTGCTTGAGAAAGTTAAATCAGATGACCCGAACCAGTGGCGCCGTTTAAGTCCACTCGTTCGAGGGGTCAGCGAGGAAACTACCACGGGCGTTCATCGTTTGTACGAAATGATGCGTGAGGGAACGCTGCTATTCCCTGCTATCAACGTGAATGATTCGGTCACGAAGAGTAAATTCGATAATGTATACGGCTGTCGACATTCTCTCCCAGACGGACTAGCCCGTGCTACTGACGTCATGCTTGGAGGCAAAACCGCTGTTGTATGTGGCTACGGCGAGGTCGGAAAGGGTTGTGCTCAGTCGCTTCGTGGTCAGGGTTGTAGAGTTGTCGTCACAGAGGTCGATCCTATTTGTGCGTTACAAGCTGCAATGGAAGGTTACGAGGTGAACACACTGGAAGCGATGCTCGTGACCGCCGATATTTTTATCACTGCAACAGGCAATCGTGATGTCATTACGGCCGAACACATGGGGACGATGAAGGATAAGGCGATTGTTGGCAACATTGGACACTTTGACAACGAAATCGACATGAGTGGCCTCAAGGACGTAACCGGTATTCAGCGGATCACCATTAAACCCCAATACGACGAGTGGCGCTTTCGGGACGGACATAGTGTGATGGTTTTGGCCGAAGGGCGTTTACTTAATCTTGGTTGTGCGACGGGTCACCCTAGTTTTGTTATGTCAGCGTCATTTTCGAATCAGGTGCTCGCCCAACTGGCTCTGCATAACAATTCAGGGGAATATGCCAACGAAGTGTATATGTTGCCCAAGCGTCTTGACGAGAAGGTGGCACGACTGCATCTCGATTCGGTGGGAGTTAAGCTGACGAAGCTTTCGAAGGCGCAGGCGGACTATATTGGAGTTCCGGAGGACGGTCCCTACAAAGCGGACCATTACCGTTATTAAAAGAATTTATTTTGGGGTTCGAAGTAGTTCGTCCTGCAATAATGTCGATGGAAACAAACTTGATACGCTCAACTAGACTGTGATATCCGTTTTTCGCTTGACGTAAAACTTGTCCGCTCAGCTCGAAGTAACTTAACTCCAGGTTGATGAATACAGTTGAATTGCTGTGCTCGATTTGTCCCGTTGCCGTTGGCAATTTCGTTGATGATGATTTTTTTCGGTCTCAGTCCTGGTCCCTATCTATATCCTAACTTTTGGTGGTTGTGCTCAACGGCGAGTCATATCCGTCCGAGAAACTGACCACGCCGACAGGTTTCTCTTTCCCTGACTTTATACAAAGGTTCGCCAAGCATACCGATGTTTGTCTTGAAAGCGGGATAAAACTGCTTTGCGACGTCTAGACACGGAGCGAGTTCGCCGCTTTGTTGCATTGATTGTTTCAACGTGCGTTAGGATTGTTGCCACGTGGCGAAAACACCAGGTTTTTCGTTTTTCGTGCTCTCCGACACAAGAAAGCGAATCTTGAGTTTGTGTGGGGCGGCGGTATTACTTTTTTTCGTAAATGGACTGCCGTCACCCTCTCCAATCGAGAATGGAAACGAACTTATTGAATTGACGAATGAAGGAAAGGCGTGTCTCGCAATTCTGATGTTCGCGATTACTTTATGGGTTAGTGAGGCGGTTCCTTTCCCTATTACTTCTCTTTTCGTTCTCGTGCTTATTCCTGCTTTTGGTATTTCCGATTACGAAAGTGTTGTTCGCTCAGGGTTTGGGAATCCGCTAATTACGTTCTTCATAGGCGTGCTATTTCTATCAACAGGTTTCACGCGTTCGGGTCTCGGCGCGCGTCTAGTTGTTTTTGTGTTGCGCAATCTTGGTACCCGTTCAGATCGTGTGTTACTGGGATTTTTATTGGTTGGGGCTCTGTTGTCGATGTGGATCACAGACATGGCAGTGGCAGCCTTGTTATTGCCGCTTGGCGTCGGTGTATTGCGGGACGCGGGGCTGAAGCCTGGTGAAAGTAATTTCGGTCGTTCGTTGATGATTGCTTGTGCTTATGGACCTTTGATCGGAGGTATCAGTACCCCGGCGGGCACTGGCGCAAATCTTGCTGCGCTCGGATACCTGAGTGAATTGGCCGGAATAGAAATTTCTTTTGTGCGCTGGATGGCTTATGGCGTGCCAGCTTCGCTCCTGATGATTCCGATCGGCTGGTGGATTCTATTGTGGTTTTTTCCACCAGAACTCGAACAGTTACCAATCAATGACGATGACGTCGCGCGTCAAGCGAGCAAGCTCGGACCGTTAAGTCGCTTAGAGATCTGGACTCTAATTGTGTTTAGCGGGACCGTTGTGGCGTGGTTGGTGTCACCTTTGTTGAACGAACTATCGAAAGGGCTCATCGATTTGCCTGTTCAAGCCGTAGCTTTGTGCGGTGGGTTGCTTCTGTTTGTACCAGGTCTTGAGGTGCAGAGTTGGAAACAGGCCCAACATGACATGGACTGGGGAGGCGTCATTCTTATCGTGGCCGGTCTTTCAATAGGCGTGATGGTTTTTGAAACTGGAGCTGCTCGTTGGTTAGCTCAATTAATGTTAGGTCGATTACCGCTTGTTCCTGTATTCCTCCAACCATTCGTGATAGTGATAGTAGTTGCTTCTCTGCACTTGCTATTTTCAAGTAATACGGTAACCGGCACGATCATAATTCCGATCCTTATTGCTCTGGCGCACGATCTTGGTCTGGACGTATGGGCAATAGCTGCGCCTGCAGCGTTTACCTCGTCCCTTGCCTTCATTCTTGTCACTGAAAGCCCCACGAACGTTTTGCCCTATTCGGCTGGTTATTTTTCTATTCGCGACATGGCCAAAGTCGGAGTTGTGATGACCTTGGCTGCGGCACTTTGTGTAACCGCGTCGATCAATGGAATTAATCTACTAATCAACCTGCTCTAACGGTTGTTTTAAGGGTTGGTTCGGCTCATAGAATGGCCGGTCACCCTCGATTGTGACGCGATAACCGTGGCGAGTTTGGGGGTAATAGTCCCATATTGCTAGATGTTGTACACAGCGATTGTCCCACCAAGCCATCGAATTTCTTCGCCAACGAAACCGACAGTGGAACTCAGGTCTCGCACAATGCTTAAAAAGAAATCCAAGTAGAGCGTCACTTTCCGTGGGCGACAACTCCTTGATACGTGTGGTGAATCCCTCGTTGACGTAGAGAGCTTGACGCCCTGTTTCTGGGTGTGTCCGGACAACCGGATGTTCAGCGGAAGGGTAATCTCTGTCTCGTAGGTTTGTTCTTCCGTAGCGGCCCCGATAATACTGTTCACCGTCATGTACCGCTGTTAAACCGGCGAGTAAATGCTGCATTTGTTCAGAGAGTGCATCAAACGCCGCGTACATACTGGAAAACAAGGTATCCCCACCCGATGATGGCACTTGTTCGATCCTGAGGATACTCCCCATTGGGGGATTGACGTCGCAGGAAACGTCTGAATGCCAAAGAGTTCCGGCAACAAACTCGACCTTGTCATCCCCGTGGACAACGAGGATTTCTGGGTGTTTGGAGTCTTTCGGCGCTGCCGGGTGAATATGCAATTTACCGAACTGTCTACCTACTGCTTTTTGTTGCTCGAGCGACAGTGCTTGATCCCTAAAAAAGAGGACCAAGTGCTTTCTCCAAGCCTCGGCGAGTATTTTTACTGCTAGAGAATCGAGTGGTTTTCTGAGGTCGATGTCAAAAACTTCAGCTCCGATTGTCGGTGACAGTGGTTCGATGCGAATTTCCGTTAATGACATGTCTTTCGTGGACTCGGTATTCTTCATAATATTACTCGGTTATTTCAAAAGTCTTAAAATTCTCGCGGCACTGTATTTTTGGCGCATCGGTCGAAATTAAACGCCAAAACAGAACCGATCAATGAAGAAAACTGTCCTTTTGCACTACGGTTTCCGATTACGCGTCGATTATGAGGCTCAGCGAATAAAGCTTATTGTCTATCGCCACAATTTTGTGCATTTTGAGGTTGATTAAACACTGGAAACGGAACCTCTCGTCAAAATTTGTCTAATCTAGCGGCAACGGCCGTAAAAATCAGTTCAAAAGACAAAAAATGTCGATTCTCTATAAATTATTGTTAGAATTAGCAGATCTCACTGAAACAATCTGTACTTCTGAGACGTCAGACTAAAGTAGAAAGAAATTTTCCCCGGCCGTTGGGGCACCCTTTAGGGTATTCGTGCCGATAGTAAGGCTTTAAGGAGAGCTAGCACTTTGCTGACACAGGAACGCCAGGATGTTGTAAGGGAACTCGTGACGTTGGGCCAAACACGTGGATTCGTAACGCTCGACCAAGTTATGGAACATGCACCGCCCGACCTCGATATCGAAGATATCAGTTCGATATTACAGGACCTTGAGAATCAGGGCATTGAAGTCGAGGGAGCGGACCAGGTACAGGATCCTAAACCTCGGCCGGCTGCTAGGGCGCGGGAGGCTCCAGCATCCGCACCCGCACAGGAAGAAGACCAGGGTCAAGACCTTGTTCGTACTTATCTTCGTCAAATGAGCCGTGTGCCGCTTTTAACTCGGGAAGGTGAAGTCGCGATTGCGAAACGCATTGAAAGAGGTGACTTGCGGGTTATAAAAGCCTTGTCTCGAAGCTTGATTGTTGCCCGGTATGTGGAGACGATTGCTGATAGACTCCGCAGCGGTACCCGCTCGCTAAGGGATGTCATTAGTGTCTCGACTGACACCGAGTTGACTGAGCGGCAACTCGCCAATCGCACGAAACGTTTTTTGGTTGAAACTGACGCCGTTCTAGAGTCGACGAAGGAGTTAGGACGTCGAGTCTCAAGAGCGGAATCTATTAAGAAACGTCAACTCCACCCTTCTGCACGAACGAAGTGGCGAATTTTGAGGGCCAGAGTTTCTTTGTCGCACGCTGTGCGAAAAATTAAGTTTACTGCGGCCCTTCGGGTAGAGCTAACAAAACAGGTTGAAGCTGCAGCGAGTGCCTTAGGGGATGCTGAGCGTCGCGTCGAACAACTCAGGGGCCAAGTTGCGCAAAGCCGACGTCGTGTTGTTGTCGCAGCGTTGCGGGATGCAAGACGTGAACTTCGTCAGTTAGTGAAGGATGGTGAAGCTGTAGACGATTTGCATGCCGTTTTAAAGGCGATGCACCGAGGCAACATTGAAGGCGACTATGCGAGGAAAGAACTTACTGAGGCGAACTTGCGGCTGGTCGTTTCTGTTGCCAAGAAATACGTCAATCGTGGGCTCGCTTTCTTGGACCTCATTCAAGAAGGCAACATCGGCCTGATGCGTGCGGTCGACAAGTTCGACTATCGTCGAGGGTTCAAGTTTTCAACTTACGCGACTTGGTGGATTCGGCAAGCTATCACCCGTGCAATCGCAGACCAGGCAAGAACCATTCGGATTCCTGTTCATATGATCGAGACGCTCAACAAGTTGAATCGTGCGATGCAGACGCTTACGCGAGACTTAGGCAGGGAACCCACACCAGATGAACTTGCGGAGAGAGCGGATTTGCCGCTGTCGGTGGTTCGAAAGGCAAGGAAGATCGCTCAGACAGTCGTATCTTTAGACGCACCAGTCGGAGATAGTGATGAGAGTCAATTCGGTGACTTCATTGAAGACCAATCGGCAGTCAATCCAGCAGAAGCCACGGTCGCTTTCGATTTGCGGCGCCAGACTGAATCAGTTCTTGAGACGCTGAGTCCAAAGGAACGAGAAGTTATTCGGATGCGTTTTGGACTGAGCGATGGGGCTGAGCCGACGTTGGCGGAACTGGGAGAGAAATTTTCATTAACACGAGAACGAATACGCCAGATTGAAGCGGCCGCATTACGAAAACTTCGTGACCCCGCTCTCAGTAAACGATTGAGTTCCTTTGTCGAACCACGACAGGGTCCGAGAATAGGTCGTCGCAGAGCTGGGGAGTTGGCAGACCAGGGGGTCGCCTAGCTCAACGTGGTCCGGACGCTTGCCGCTGGTGTTCGACCGTGAATTGTCGCGCATAGTACGTTGAACGTCTTCCTCATCGATGGCACCTACGAGTTATTTCGGCATTTTTATGCCTTGCCTTCGGTTACTACTGCCGATGGCCGAGAGGTAGGCGCCGTGCGCGGCGTAGTTGGTTCTTTGCTGTCCATGCTGGAAGAGTCGGTGACTCACATCGGAATCGCGACCGACCATGTTGTCGAATCGTTTCGAAACGAACTCTGGCCCAACTATAAAACCAGTGATGGCGTAGACCCATTGTTGTTAGACCAGTTCTCTTGCCTCGAAGAATCGGTGGAGTCTCTTGGCATATCTGTATGGAAGATGGAGACTTATGAGGCAGATGATGCTTTAGCGTCCGCCGCTGTTATTGCTTCCGCTGACGAGCGAGTCGAACAGGTTTTTGTCTGCACTCCGGACAAGGACCTAGCGCAAACCGTCAGGGGTCAGCGAGTCGTGCAGTTTGATCGGAGAGCAGGAACAATCCGGAATGCTGACGGAGTTCGGGAGCGTTTCGGCGTCGACCCGACATCTATCCCAGATTACCTTGCACTGACGGGCGACTCAGCTGACGGGTTTCCAGGTTTGCGCGGGTGGGGAGCCAAGTCTGCGTCTAGGGTTCTCTCACGGTACAAACACCTTGAATTGATACCTGACGACGCTAATTCGTGGGATGTGCATGTGCGTGGAGCGAAGACCTTGGCTCAAACTTTGTCCGCAAATCGGGAGCTTGCGTTACTTTTCAGGGACCTCGCTACACTTCGACAAGACGTGCCTGTGTTTCAAACGGTTGAGGAACTTCACTGGGAGGGCCCGAAACCAACGTTTTTCGATTTTTGTGCTCGCATCAACGCGAGCGGGTATTTCAAGCGAGCGCAGGCTCTGGCCCAACGAATTCCACAATCGTCGTAAACTGACTACGCAGTGGTTAAGCGAAAAGTAGTCTTGATGGGGTTGCTTGTCTTTCAACTGCTTGCGCCGGCGGCGTACGCACAGGTCGAATTCGTTGATGTAACGGCGGACGTAGGCCTTCAGTTCACTCACTCCAGTGGAGCGGTCGGGAAAAAATACCTTCCTGAGACTCTCGGTTCTGGTGCGTTGTTCTTCGATGTGGATTCCGATGGTTGGCAAGATATCTTTTTAGTGAATTCAACGGCTTGGCCTGGTGAAGGAGAAGACGCCTATCCAGCGCTTTATCGCAACAGAGGTGATGGCACCTTTAGTGACATTACCTCTGGTTCGGGATTAGAGATCAGTGTCTACGGAATGGGTGGTGCAGCTGGTGACTACGACAATGATGGGAATGCGGATCTCTATTTGACGGTGCTTGGAACAAACAAGCTTTTTAAGGGGCGCGGTGATGGCACTTTCGTTGACGTGACGGAGGAAGCGGGAGTAGGTGATGATAGGTTCTCGACCAGCGCGCTCTGGTTTGATTACGACGTCGATGGCGATCTTGATCTATTGGTCGTTAACTATGTGGAGTGGACTATCGAAACGGATTTGTTCTGCTCTTTAGACGGCGACGCAAAGTCGTATTGCACACCCGAGTCATATGCTGGCCAACGACCGACTCTATATCGAAACGAAGGTAACGGAACATTTACCGATCAAACTATGTTTGCGGGACTCAACATCCCTTCTTCTAAAGGTCTCGGCGTCGCTATGCTTGATTTCGATAGTGACGGTTGGATGGATTTCTTTGTTACGAACGACACGGAACCAGACCAGCTTTTCCAGAATCGGGGCGATGGCTCATTTGAAGATGTTGGTCTGCTAGCAGGGGTTGCGTTTAGTGAGGCTGGAGTTGCTCGTGCGGGGATGGGTGTAGACGCTGTGGACTACGATGAATCGGGTCGACCGAGCCTTGTCATCGGCAATTTCTCTAACGAGATGATGGCTCTCTTTCATAATGAGGGAAATGGCCTGTTTATTGATGAAGCTCCACGTTCGGAGATTGGTCGAACCAGTTTGCTCACTTTGGCTTTTGGGTGCTTTTTTTTTGATTATGATCTCGATGGTCGTCCAGACATCTTTGTAGCTAACGGCCACGTGGCGGATGACATTGAACGTGTCCAATCCAGGGTGACCTACGCCCAGGCTCCACACCTTTTTCGAAATGTTGGCCAAGGTCGATTTGAAGAAGTGATTGGAGATGTCGGCGAAGCCCTTTCGAACCCGATGGTGGCGCGTGGCGCGGCCTATTCGGACTTTGACAATGATGGAGACTTAGATGTTTTGGTGTCCGTCAACAATGGTCCGGCACGCCTCCTGAGAAATGATGGGGGCAATGTTAATAATTTTTTGCGCGTTGTAACAAGAGGAACAAGCTCCAATAGTGATGGCATTGGCGCTAGGGTGGAGGTTTCGCTTCCCGGACGTGCTCTTATTTGGCAGATCGTAAAAACCGGCTCAAGTTATGCTTCGCAGAGCGAACTGCCATTAACGTTCGGGCTGGGAAACGCCACAGTGGCCGAATCGTTGCGAGTTATTTGGCCAAGCGGCATGATCGATACGCTTGGGAGCGTTAAAGCAAATCAACAGCTGACAATCAGAGAAGGTGACGGGTTAGTAGAAACCCTGCCGATTGAGCGAGTGCGCTGATGCTTTCGGTTAATAGTCGCTACCCAGCGGTCATTTTTCTGGCGATCGTTGTCCTTAGCTGTGGCCGTAGCTCAGAGATGTTCGTTATTCGGGAGCAGGCGTACCGAGCAAATAATCGAGGGGTCGCCAAGCTGGAACAGTTCGAGTATGCGAGCGCTACAGAAGCTTTTCGCGAATCACTTGTAATCGACGATACGCTGAATATCGCACGCTTCAATCTCGCATTAGCATTTTTTTACGATCAAGATCTTGAAAGTGCGGCAATTGCAGCTATTGACGCTTCCGGTCGCCTTCCGACATCTTTGCCACCGTCCTATTTGCTCGGATTGATTGCACGTGCGGAAAATAGGCCGAGTGAGGCTATCGAGTTGTTTTCACGTGTTTTGGAGAGTGATCCACGCGATGTCGGAACAAACATAAATCTCGGCCAAATATTTCTTGAGGCACAACAATATGATCAAGCCATCGAACGCCTACGTCTCGCGTATGCAGAAGAACCGTTTAATGTCACCGCTGTGTATAACCTCGGGTTGGCGCTGGCGAGGAACGGTGAGATAAGCGAAGGGCGTGAGATTCTCGAACGAGCAACAGAGCTTCGTTCAACGGGATACGCAATTACCTACGGTTCAGGATATCTTGAGGAAGGTCGTTATGCGAGAGCAGTTTCGTCGACTGGTGCTGAACCAACGGTTTTGAATGCGAGGAACTCTGATGCAATGTTTGCACAAGAAGCGATTGCAGCCGCGAGTCAAAGTAATACTGACCGCATTTCACCATTCGGCCGGAGATTTTCGGCGGATGAATTGTCTGGAGATGGTTTAGAGGCTTTGGTTTCATCGCTGAGTGGAAGCGTAACGCCACTCGATTTCGATGCGGATGGAGATATTGACTTTTTTGTCACGTCTTCTGAGAGGCAGCAGTTACTTAGAAATGACGGTTTTGAAACGTGGAGCGATGTAACGGAGGAAGCTGGACTCTCTTTATCACCTTCAGAGGGTATTCCGATTACCGCTATCACTGCTGACTTCGACAACAACTATGCACCAGACCTGTTCGTGCTTCGATACGGAGCGAGCAGTCTCTATCGCAACGACGGCACAGGAAAATTCATTGACGTAACCGAAGCAGCGGGTTTACCGGATTATCCCTTTCTCCCTAGCGTCGCAGCTTTCGTTGATGCCGACCATGATGGAGACGTTGATTTGCTCATAGGAGGATTGGCTGACTTGGTTGCGACTCAGCGCCGTTCAGAGGATGTTGTGTTTCCAGAGGATTTTTCGCCAGCGCCGCTGCAGTTACTGCGCAATAACCAAGATGGAACATTTTCGGACATAACTTTTGAAGCGCAACTCGATTCGCGAGGCCATGTGATAGCTGTTGTTCCGACAGATTTTAATAATCGTAGAGATGTTGATCTATTAATAGTTGATTTTGTTGGGCCCCCGAAGCTTTTCTCAAATTTCCGTGACGGAACCTTTCGCGATGTCGCAGATACAGTAGGTTGGATGAGTGGAGATTTGCCGGAAGAGACCAATGTCGTTGCGGTCGCGGACCTCAACAAAGATGATTTCCCTGATATTTTTTTTGCCGGTGACACCGGTGGTGTTGTTGCCATGAGTGACGGTCGCGGTCGCTTCACGTTCATACCGGGACCGCCGGTAGTTGCAGTGACAGTGGCCCAATTTCTTGATTACGATAATGATGGCCTACTGGACCTCTTTACTTGGTCGCCGGACGGGTTTCGTCTCTTTCGTTTCTTGGAGCGTTCATGGATTGATGTGTCGAGTACGGCCATGCTCCCGAGTGTTTCCGCCGCTGTTCCGCTCGTGTCAGCTCGTTCCACGGTGTCAGTTGATCTCGACCGAAGTGGAACGACCGATCTTGTGACCATGATAGGTGGGCAATTTCTTCTACTGAGCAATAGTGGGGACACACAAAATCAGGTGCTCAGAGTTGAGCTCAGCGGGTTAGCAAGCAACCGGCTTGGTATTGGTGCAAAGATTCAGATGCGTGCCGGAAGCTTGCGGTCTCGGTTGGAAACATCAGCAGCGAGCCCCCCTGTGGGGCCTGCCGAGTTATTGTTCGGTCTCGGACAACGTGAAGGTGCAGATGTCATTCGTGTCTTGTGGCCGTCAGGAATCTTGCAGGCCGAGACAACCAGTGTGGAACGAGTTAGCGACGCGGTGGCGGAAATTCAGCAGTACTTGCCCTCTCTCTTACCGGTACAGGAGATCGATCGCAAACCGTCGTCCTGTCCTCTTCTCTATGCATGGAACGGCCACCGGTTCGAATTTGTGACGGATTTTCTGGGCGGGGGTGAAATGGGCCTTTGGCGCGGACCTAGCCAATACAACTCCCCAGATCCGTTGGAATATGTGCGAATCCGTGGCGACCAGCTTCGACCGCATGACGGTGTGGTTGAGTTGAGAATAACGAACGAGCTTGAGGAAGCTTTGTTCGTGGACGAGGTTGAGTTGCTTTCGTTTTTGCACCCACACACCGTCGAAATTTTTCCAAATGAAGGGATGACCTATCCTCCCAAACCACACGAAATTCACATCGTTCGAGATGCCCGTGTTCCTTTGCAAGTTATTGATGACCGTGGCGAAGACGTAACTGAAAATATTTCGTATCTGGACCGAATCTACGTGGACAGTTTTCCGCTAACACCTTTTCGCGGCTATGCGGACAAACATACCTTGACGATTGATCTTGGAAGTGTGGAAAGTTCTACAACCCTACTCCTAACCGGTTGGACAGACTACGCGTTTTCAAGCGACAACGTTGCTGCATATCAAGCCGGCCTGGGGTTGGAGCTGCCGGTATTTGAGATCCGAGATATTAATGGACAGTGGCGCTCGACATCTGTAGATGTTGGTGTTCCGGTCGGTCGACCACAGACTATTGCTATCAATCTTTCAGATCAGCTGCTGCCAGGTGAACATGAGGTTCGATTGAGTACAAACTTTCGAATCTACTGGGATCAGATTCTGATTGGTGAAACGGTACCTTCGGAACCTGTGCTTATGACACGGCTCGATACGCTTTCTGCGGAACTTCGGGCGAGAGGATTTTCTGCGGAAGTACGCCCCAAGGGATCCGAACCACCTATATACGACTACACGCGTGTGACTGAGATATCACCATGGAAGACAATGGCAGGTCGTTACACGAGAGAAGGAGATGTAAGGCCTCTACTAGCGGCAGCAGATGACATGTTCGTGATTGCGATGGATGGTGATGAAATAGCACTTAAGTTTGATGTGTCCTCACTCGATCCCGTACCAAAAGGTTGGCATCGCACATATTTGATGCGTGCCTACGGATTTAGCAAAGAAATGGATATCAATTCGGCAAGTCCTGACGTGGTAGGACCACTTCCATTTCATAGTATGAGTGGGTATCCGTATGGGAAAGACGAACATTACCCAGACACACCCGAACATCGGCGATACCGGGAAATCTATAACACACGTGTAATTGTGCGGTCTATTCCCTTGATCGAAGCCTCGCATTAACTGAATTCAAGAACGGATATGGATCCAATTCGCTACGCTGTTGCCGCCTGCCAGACAGATATGAAGCGCCCGGTGGACCGTGGTCAGATGCGCGGTAATACGGACCGTATGCTGACTTTGGTGGACTCTGCTGTGGGAGGGAGCCGACCTTTTTTGCCAGTGAAACTAGTCGTCTTTCCTGAATTTGCCCATTCGGCTCCGGTGTTTGCTACGGTCAAGGAATTATTACACCATCTTGCTGTGCCGATTCCCAACGAGCACACGGATCGGCTAATTCAAAAGGCACGGGAGCATGACATCTATATCCAGAGTGGTTCGATGTTGGAGGAGGATGTCAACTGGCCAGGCGTTGTTTTCAATACGAGTTGTCTCATTGGACCCGATGGAATTCTGTACAAGTATCGGAAAGTTAATCCTTGGATCCCTTTCGAGGTGCATTGCAGTCCACACGACCTACCTGGTTACGATGAACCACTATTCCCTGTTGCGAAGACCCCTATAGGGAATATTGGTTGTGCAATTTGCTATGACTGGCTGTTTCCGGAAGTGTTACGGCAACTTGTCGCAAATGGGGCTGAGATTTTACTCCGGGTTTCCGCTTACATGGACCCGTGGGGAGCGACCGAACCTATGGCTTGGTGGACAGTCGTGAACCGTGCGCGTGCTCTGGAAAATATTGCTTATGTTGTTGCTGCAAACCAAGGAGCGAGTCTCGAACATTATCCGCCCTACTCATGGCCAGGGGGCTCCCAGATATTGGACTTTGATGGCCGTATCGTTACTGAAGCGTCGCCAGGGCCTGGGGAACGAATTGTTGTGGCTCCGGTCGATGTGACGGCACTTCGCCACGAGCGAAAGACGCGTGCAGGCCATCACATGCCCGCGCACCTAAGGACGGAAGCTTACGATGTCTATCGGCGTTCCGGTTATCCGCCTCGTACTCGGCACGATGTCATGCTGTCAATGGATGAAAACGACCGTCGAATTAGTAAGGCAAAATCAGAGTTTCAAGGTCGAGCTCGACTGACAGAATGAGTTGCAATTTTACTGGACTCTAGCGATTTAATTTCCACGAGGCTACGTGCTCTCCCGGTACTTCACGGCTCGGATGGGGTATCCGACCGAAACGATTGAATCTATTTCGGCAAAGTGACGGGACATCTGTTAGCACCGGATCTGAACACGGTCTTTCAAAAGTACATTACAGTCTGCATAACGTGTCACCGTTACTACCAAGGGAAGAATCTTTGGGCCGCGCTCGCGTTTGGTTGACTGACGAAACACGCTACGAGCACGAAGAAGAAAACGCTCTACTGCCACTATTTCCAAAAACCGGTGTTTGTTTTTCCGGGGGAGGGACTAGAGCGCTTACCGCGGCATATGGCCAACTACGGGCACTAACTCATTTAGGGCTTATGGGTGACATCGGCTATTTGTCTTGCGTGTCGGGTGGTTCTTGGGCAGCTGTCCCATATACCTACCATGAGCTAGGCGCTCAGGGGGATGAGGAGTTGCTTGGTCCTGTTTCCGCTCCCGAAGAAATTGATATGCAAAAGTTGGCGGAGATTCCAGATGTCAGGCTTGCTCGACCGGCAACTACGAACTTTAGACAGGTCCTGGAGAGTTGTGTTGCGGACGATGGACTTGCCCGGGAACGGGTCTGGATTCATGCTGTTGCGAAGACCTTTCTAGCTCCCTTCGGACTCTTTGACCCGGCACGTCCTAGTTGGTTCACGTGGGACTCTCGTACGGAAGCTGACATTTTGGCAGTCAACCCTGTCCTGACGAAATTTCCGGCTCATAAAGTTCGAGCAGATGTTTGGCGGCCCTTCTTGCTGATTAATACATGTCTCATGTGGCCACCGGGGCCAGAGTCTGGTTGCCAACGGGTTGGCTTTGAGTGCACGCCATTGTATGTCGGTAGTCCGAATCGGTTAACTCTGGAGTCTCGCTCAAATGAGTTTTGTATTGTCGGAGGTGGGTATTTGGAAGCGTTTGCTTTTGGATGTCCGAGGCCGATTGGATGCCCAGACAATCACGGGCGAATGCGCATTGTCATGCCGACGCACCCATTTTCACTAGCCGATGCGGTCGGTATGAGTAGTGCCGTCTCTAATAGACCAGAAGGTGCCGCGTTTGTTCCACAAGCTCGCTACTGGCCTCCCGGGTCTGAGGAAATACCTTCGACAGAGTTTCAGATGTTTGCGGATGGTGGGGAAATTGAGAACTTCGGTTTAATTGGTTTGCTGAGAAGGCGGGTTGAACGCTTAATCGTTTTTGTTAACACACTGCATCCTTTGTCTGAGCGAATGGAATTCCGTGAACCATTTGAAACGATTGGGATCGATCCTTTTATTCCACCGTTATTCGGATATCCATCGAGTAAATGTCCGCACAACCAAGTTTTTTCTCGCGCGGCGTTCCAAGATGTTGTGAGCAAACTCCACGCGGCAAAACGTCGTGGTCATGGTGTCATTGCTTCAACACGATTGATGGTCCAAAAGAATGAGAGATGGGGGGTGTCCGGGGACTGGGAGACACAGGTGTGTTGGATATACAACGAACGCGTGCCTAGTTGGGAGATACTGCTGAATCCAGAAATTAGGCGAGCTATTGAGGATGGACAGCTCCCTCATCCAAGTGGCCCGTTTGAAAATTTTCCGTTTTATAAGACTGAGGGTCAAAACCCAGGAAGCATCATTCGCCTGACTCCGATGCAGGTTAATTTGCTAGCGGAACTAAGCTGCTGGAACGTTCTGCAGCACGGGGATTACTTGAGTGGTTTCCTTAGAGGAACTTGAAAGAATTTTAGTGCGAATGCGCGATAAAGCAACAGCAAGGAATTCTTGAACGGGTCTCTTGCCATCTCTGATAATTCAAGGTGTCTAAGGCGAATCATTCCTAGTTGTCAGCTATTAATGCATAAGAGTGCCATTGCCTAATTTCCGATCGACGCGTTCGGCTAAGCAGGACGCGTATATCCGTGTAAGTTTCGAGCTGCAGTTGTGACCAAATATTGCCAATCACCGGACCACGGTCCAGAGAGCCACGTGCGTTTGCAATGTTGCCGAAAACTCCCCACCACAGTCGAACCTTGTCAATTAGTTCGAACTCAATACGGGCTGCTTCCAACGTCTCGCAGTCGAGCCAAATTAGACCTTTGGCTTTGTTGAGTGCGTAATCAATTCTGCGTCTGACAGGAAGGTTTCCCTGGCGCGGATGGAACGAAATTCGATAGCTTTGCCGACCACGAAAAGTTTCAGTAGATTCAAAAATGAACTCATAACGTTCAATCAATTCTTCGTTGAAAATGAGTCTGTTGTCATCATCCGATTCTTGGTCCTTTGGATGCTCTCTTTGTTTTCGGAGTTTCTCGCGGAAGTTATTTTCTCGGTTTAGTTCTCCTTCTTGTTCTTCGTGACTAAGCGGCCTCCCGTCGACAGTTAGTCGCCGTTCGTATGGTGCCCCGTCAATAGGAACCACTTCATAATCGCCGACGTCTTCTTTTTCAATATCTCCGCCACTATTGAACCTTCGCATGGTTCGAGTCATCAGACTACGGAATCTTGACGGAAATGTCTGTTCCTCGTTCCACTTTGCCCGTTTAAGTGCTTTGACAACGAGCGTGCGCGCACTCTCCGAGTTCGGCGCATCAGATTGAAATGGTGGTGGCCCGCTGAGTGCCATGAGCATGACCGCAAGGATTGTCAGAGCGACAGGCATCGCATGATTTTGAGCGATCCTCAAAGTAAATGACACTAATTGGATGGTTTTTACTTGAGAATGACCTGCGAACTGTTCGTTGGTGTGGACGACCTAGCCTTCCCGCCTGCGAATTTCATCAATAACTTTGGAGAAAAAAATGCGAAACCATAGATAATCTGGTTTAGGTTTGTCTAATCTAAATGAAGATCGACCTCCAACACCTTGAAGAGGTCTTGTTTGATTCGCTATTCTCTATCTTCTTGTTACGGCCTGAACGCGAATAGCGCATCGGTAGGAAAGAGAAGACCTCCGTAATATCAGGCAATGTTGGAGCGGAGCTTTGTCTGTTGGCAAGCGATGCTGAAGCGAACTTAATTCGGGAATTAAAATTTAGAATTGATTGACGATGAATCAAATGACAGCAGCAATGATGATTGAGGCGCGCGGACTAAGCAAAATTTTTGGACCGTTCGTTGCGGTGGACGAAATTTCTTTTTCTATTCCGCAGGGACAGGTCGTTGCTTTTCTCGGTCCGAACGGGGCCGGAAAGACGACGATGATGCGCATGTTGACCGGCTATTTGGCTCCGAGTTCCGGTACAGCATCCATTGCTGGATTCGATGTTCGCCAAGCTCGAATTTCTGCAGCCCAGCATCTCGGCTATCTTCCAGAGAATGGTCCCACGTACCCAGAGATGACGCCGCTGGATCTACTTAACTTCGTTGGAGAAGTTCGAGAGATGGAGCCGCGGTTTCTGAAGATGCGGATTGACACGGTAATTGCCCTCTGCGGACTCGAGTTGGTTCTTGAGAAGCCTACTGGTAAATTGTCGAAAGGCTATAAACAACGTGTTGGCTTGGCGCAGGCATTACTACACGATCCGGCGGTATTAATAATGGACGAGCCGACCGCCGGACTTGACCCGAATCAAATTCGTCAATTTCGGCAGAATATTCAGAGCCTCGGTCGCACGAAGACATTACTCATTTCAACTCATATTCTCCATGAAGCAGAGGCGGTGGCCGACCGCGTCCTCTTGGTAAATGACGGGCGCCTTTTATTTGATGGGACGGTGGATGAACTCGAAGAGAACGGTTCGCTTGAACAACCGTTCTATCGTTTGACAGCTGGAGGTTCTTTGCTAAATGCAGGTCAGGCCAAGTCTGCGGCGACATCAGATGTTGGACGGGAAGGTCATGACAAACAAGTCAAGTAGAGGTAGAGAACTGATGAGTCCACGGTTGGACTGACGTATTTGACCCTCGATCGGAGAAAAAGAACCAATGACAGGATATGTCAACACGGCAATAGTCAAAGCTATCGCTCGCAGAGACCTGCGGCTGTATTTTAGTAGCCCGAGTGGATACGTCTTTATCACGCTTTTTATTTTCTTGAGTGCTGCTGCTGCGTTTTGGCAGGACAGGTTCTTCCTGCAGAATCTAGCGAACCTCGGCCAACTCAACTTAGCACTCCCATATTTGTTGTTGTTTTTTGTTCCGGCTCTGACTATGGGCGTTTGGTCCGAGGAAAAAAAACTTGGCACGGACGAGTTACTTCTTACATTGCCGGCGAGCGATCTTGAAGTCGTCCTTGGCAAATACTTTGCGGTGCTCGGCGTCTACACTGCGGCACTTCTGCTTTCATTGAGCTACATGTTTGTGCTGTTCTACCTTGGAAGTCCAGACCTCGGGCTGATGTTTAGCAACTACATTGGTTATTGGAGCGTTGGCGCAGCGCTTATAGCTGTTGGAATGCTTGCTTCGCTCCTCACTCGAAATGCGACGATCGCTTTCATCGCCGGAGCGCTCTTGTGCGCGATTTTGATCGCAACAGGGAATGCGGTGGGAGCGCTGTTTCCGGGGTTGGAAAAATCGTTTGAAGGGCTCAGTGTTTTTGTTCATTTCGATGACTTTGCGAAGGGCATTATCAGTCTCAGCGCACTAATCTATTTTGTTTCTGTTGGTGCATTTTTTCTTTATCTAAACGTGCTTGTATTGAGTCGACGTCATTGGCCGGTTAGCGCTGATGGGTATCCAATGTGGAGCCATCACGCTATTCGAAGTGTGGCGATTGCGGTAGCAATGATCAGTGTTGGAGTGATTGCGGCTAGATTGAACGTACGAGTTGATGTTACGGCGGAACAATTGCACACGCTCAGCGAACAGACCCGAAAGCTAATCGACGAGCTCCCGACGGATCGGCCAGTGTTCATTCGGGCATTTATTAGTCCAGACGTCCCGGAACCATTCGTTCAAACGCGTTCGAACCTGATCAGTATTTTGGACGAAATAGATGCGTTGGGTGGCGCGGGTGTTGAGGTGCTAATTCAGGACACGGAGCCGTTTACGGACGCGGCTCGTGAGGCCAGAGAAACGTTCGGGATTCAGTCGCGATCGGTCCGAAACGTAAGTACGGCACGGTCAGAAGTGGAAGAAGTGTTCCTTGGGGTTGCCTTTACTTGTGGTGCCGAGGAGGAAGTCATTGGATTTTTTGATGTTGGGCTTCCCACGGAGTACGAGATCATGAGGAGTATCCGTGTTGTTGCTCGCACCGAGCGAAAGCGAATCGGGGTCGTGTCGACAATGGCGAACCTATTCGGTGGCATGGATTTTCAACAGAACCAATTCGCGCCGCAGTGGTCGGTAATTAGTGAGCTCCGAAAACAATACGATATGGTTGAGATCAGCCCGGAACAGCCCATTGTTCAGGATGTGGACGCGTTGCTTGTGCCGCTCCCATCGTCGTTGCAAGCTGACGAACAAGGATTTGTAGCTGACTACATAAGGTCCGGCAAACCGGCTTTGATCTTAGTCGACCCGTTGCCTGCAGTGAATCCGACACTTTCGCCGACGGAATGGGTAGGTGAAGGCAATCCCTTTACTTATCCACCCGGACAGCCGCGTCCTGGCCCACGGGGGAACGTTCGTGAGTGGTTGAGAGATCTTGGAGTGGATTGGGAGCCGACCCGAATCCTCTGGGATAGTTACAATCCGCATCCCGAGTTGGCTCACATGCCCGAGGATGTTGTCTTCTTGGGAGCAGGCAACGAGAATCCGGATACTTTCAATCTCGAAAATCCGATAACGAGACAGTTGCAGGAGTTGGTGTTTCTCTATCCGGGGGTTATGCAGGCAACTGAAGATGTTGAGTACGAGTTTGAACCGTTGCTTAAATCCGGTTCTGTCTCTGGAACGAACGGTTACTTTTCGCTTGTCAGAAGCACATTCTTCGGTCCGCAAATGAATCCAAATCCTCCACGACAGACAGATGACGACGACTACGTGATGGCCGCTCGTGTCCGCTTCGTGGGTGACGAATTGGCTTTTGATAGCTCCGAGTCTTCAGAGGCGACTGAGGTAGCGGCGGTCGAGACGGCGGCGGCGACTGAGGTAGCGGCGGTCGAGACGGCGGCGGCGACTGAGGTAGCGGCGGTCGAGACGGCGGCGGCGACTGAGGTAGCGGCGGTCGAGACGGCGGAGGCGACCGAGGTGGCAGCGGTCGAGACGGCGGCGGCGACTGAGGTAGCAGCGGTCGAGACGGCGGCGGCGACTGAGGTAGCAGCGGTCGAGACGGCGGCGGCGACTGAGGTAGCTGCGGTCGAGACGGCGGCGGCGACGGTGGTTG